>Ga0123398_1014649_pt1 | contig 63854 bp, 63 predicted proteins | sample T5LHNO3metaT_FD_89926 | JGI IMG/M metagenome (GOLD analysis project Ga0123398, IMG submission 89926) | Methane-oxidizing artificial microbial communities from Washington, USA to study methane cycling - T5-LHNO3 metaT (Metagenome... | ecosystem: Engineered > Modeled > Simulated communities...
CGTACGATAACGCTCAATCATCGCTGGCACTTGCTCGCTTTGGTCCGGATGGACGATAAAAACTACTTCATAATGTCGCATGAAATCTCCTTGTGGTTTGCAGCCACCCGATATGCTGTCGGTGTGGCAAGGGTTGAAAAGTACGCGATTATAGTCAATAAAGCTTTGTGAATCAATCCGATTGATCAAATTAACCAGATAAATCTAGATATATCTAAACTAATTGCAATAATTTGGCTAAATACAGGAGCTTCGAAAACATTCAAAGACTATCTAGTGAATTTTCAGTCTTTAATCTAGGCTTTATCTTTTATTGTCTGCTTGGCCTTTAATACCAAAATCATGGACGACAAACAGAGCGTAATAGCATTGGCCAGAATAAGCGGCCAATCATGTTGCAGCAAACCGTAAATCAGCCACATCGCCACACCCAACGTAAAAATAGTGTACATCGGCAATGAAATGCCCGATAAATCACGCGTTTTGTATGACTGAATCGCTTGCGGCACAAATGCAGCCGTGGTTAATATGGCTGCGCAACTACCGACAAGTGGCGAAAAATCAGAAACTAACATTGATAATTTACTTTAAATTATTATTTTAATAGATTGATTTATATTGTTAAATTATATCCGGCATTTCCGCACCAAATACTTTCACTCTTAGTTTTTTAAGCTGATCTCTAAAATCAGCCGCTTTCTCAAACTCCAGATTTTTGGCTGCATCGTGCATCGCTTTTTCCAAGCGCTTCATTTCTTTAGCCAATTGTTTTTCGCTTAATGACTCATAATTGGCTTGGTCCTGCGCAGCTTTGCGTTCGCGTTGCGCCTCATCTTTACTGTAAACGCCATCAATCATATCTTTAATACTTTTGCTGATACCTTTTGGTACGATGCCGTTCGCTTCATTAAAAGCCAACTGTACTTTTCTTCGCCTTTCGGTTTCATCCATCGCCGCCTTCATACTGCGGGTGATTTTATTGGCATAAAAAATCACTTTACCGTTCAAATTACGCGCCGCACGGCCAGATGTTTGAATCAAGCTGCGCTCGGAACGTAAAAAGCCTTCTTTATCGGCATCTAATACTGCAACTAGCGAAACTTCTGGAATATCCAAACCTTCGCGTAGCAAGTTAATGCCGACCAGCACATCAAATTCGCCCAAACGCAAATCACGGATGATTTCCACGCGTTCAACCGTATCAATATCACTGTGCAAATAGCGCACTTTTACGCCATGCTCATTTAAATAATCGGTTAAATCCTCTGCCATACGTTTGGTTAATGTCGTTGCCAGCACGCGCTCGCCTACCGCGACACGCAACTTAATTTCCCCTAACAAATCATCCACTTGCGTGTCGGCTGGTTTAACCACAATTGGCGGATCGACCAAGCCAGTTGGGCGTGCAATCATTTCCACCACTTGCTGTTGATGATTCTTTTCGTACTCTGAAGGCGTGGCTGAAATAAACACACACTGGCGCATAATGCGCTCAAACTCTTCAAACTTAAGTGGCCGATTATCCAAAGCCGATGGCAACCTGAATCCATAATCCACCAAATTGGTTTTACGCGACCTATCACCCAAAAACATACCACCGACTTGCGGCACGGTGACGTGGCTTTCATCGATAATCATTAGTGCATCGTCTGGCAGGTAATCAATCAATGTTGGCGGCGGATCGCCCGGATTACGCCCAGATAAATGACGCGAGTAGTTTTCAATGCCTTTACAAAAACCAATTTCGTTGAGCATTTCCAAGTCAAACCGTGTGCGCTGCTCAATACGTTGCGCTTCGACCAACTTGCCTTCTTTAATATAAAAAGCCACGCGGTCAACCAGCTCTTTTTTTATTTTCTCCATCGCTCTGACGGTAGTTTCGCGCGGCGTGACGTAATGACTTGAGGGGTAAATGGTAAAGCGTTGAATTTTATTGAAAATTTGTCCTGTCAAAGGATCAAATAAAGTAATCGTTTCAATTTCGTCATCAAATAAACTCACGCGCACGGCAGTTTCGTTGTTTTCTGCCGGGAATATATCAATCACATCGCCACGCACCCTGAAACAGCCACGGCTAAAATCAAAGTCGTTACGATCATATTGCATGCCAATCAAACGGGCTATCGCATCTCTCTGACTCAGTTTTTCGCCTTGCTTAAGGTGCAAAACCATCCCATGATAATCAGTCGGGTCGCCAATACCGTATATAGCCGAAACGGTGGCAACAATGATGCTGTCTTCGCGCTCTAATAAAGCTTTGGTGGCAGAAAGTCGCATCTGCTCAATATGCTCATTAATACTGGAATCTTTTTCGATAAACAAATCGCGCGAAGGCACATAAGCTTCCGGCTGATAATAATCGTAATAACTGACAAAATATTCTACGGAATTATTCGGAAAAAACTCGCGAAACTCACTATATAACTGCGCTGCCAACGTTTTATTTGGCGCCATCACAATCGCTGGGCGACCAAGCCGCGCAATCACATTGGCCATGGTATAAGTTTTACCAGAACCAGTTACACCAAGCAGCGTTTGAAACTTTAGGCCGTCTTGAATACCTTGCGTAAGCTTGTCTATCGCTTGAGGCTGATCGCCCGCAGGTGGAAAAGGTTGATGTAATTGATATTTGCTATTGGGAAATGTAACGAACACGCGTTTATACCTAAGCTTATGTGTAAAATTTGACCTTAATTCTAGCAGTTTTGCATCTAAATGCGCTTTTTTTGATTACAAGCTAATATGTTCCGATTAAAAGCTAATTGTGACTCACACTTTACTGGCATTTTTTGCAAGTCTATTTATGTGGCGAACTTATTTCAAAATAAATCCGTCTTTACTATCAGTATCAGTAGTTCAGAATAAATTTTCAGTGATTTAACAGTTCATATAAATCCTAGCCTCGGAGATTTTCATGCGTTTTTTAGTGTTAATAACAGCAATGCTTGTTGCAACGCCATCTGCTTTTGCCTTTGAAACGGCCAAAATGATGGATGCTTTATGGAGTGTAGTGATGGTACGTGGCTACAACGCGACTGGCGGCTTAGCATACGGCTCTGGCGTGGTGGTTGGCGAGAATAAAGTATTAACCAATTGTCATGTGTTGCGTGCTACTAAACAGCCTTGGATATCCCGTGGCGAAGATACTTACCCAATTACCAGCGTTAAAGTGGATGCTTGGCACGACTTATGTTTGGTTTCTGCATTTTCAATGCCGTTTAAAGCAGTCGTTATTGGCAAAAGCACTGATTTGAAACGCGGCCAACAAGTAGCTGCGATTGGGCACTCTAATGGCGTGCCCACCCCGCTTACTTCTAGCGGCAATGTCAAAGCACTTTTTGATTCGGATAATGGCAAAATTATTCGCAGCACAGCAAAATTCACGATGGGCGCTAGCGGCAGCGGATTATTTGATATGCAAGGCCATTTGGTTGGTATTAATACTTTTAAAACTGCGGGTTCCGGCGGCAGCATTCACTATGCGCTGCCAATTGAATGGTTAGAAAAACTAGAAAAAGAACCTGAAACAACCATATTTCCCGTGATTGGAAAAGCATTGTGGGAAGATGACGAAGATAAAAAACCTTTCTACCTGCAAGCTGCCGTGCCAGAATCGCGCCAAGATTGGCCGAAATTAGCGAACATTTCTGCAAAATGGACGCAAGCTGAGCCAAAAAATTCTGAAGCCTGGTATGCATTGGGCTTAGCAAATGAAAACTTAGCAAAACTAGATTTAGCGCAACAAGCATATCAACAAGCCGTTAATCTTGATAAAGGTCACTTTGATGCCTTAGTGCGCTTAGGTGCTATCGCCAAAAACCAAGGGGATACAAATACAATGCATCGTATTCAAGTCACCTTGAACGATATAGACAAAGATATAGGCGCTGAATACTCTGAGATGATGGGTTGTGATAAAGAATGTTAACGAGTAGACGTTAATTTGCACAAGCAACTAACGCAGCAATTTCATTTACTCGACAATTCTAGCAATCCTATATTAAAGACCACAGTATGCGGTCTTTATATTTAAACTCGGCTTATATACGGTGATTCCTTAATCCTATTTTTATGCGTAAAATAGCGGCTATTCAATCGATCTAAGTTAATCCGTTTTAAGGAAAGCGTATTTTGGCCCACTCGTCTGCACAGGTTTTATCAAACCGCGTTCAAAGCATTAAAGAATCCCCTACCCTTGCTATTACTGCTAAAGCTGCTAAATATAAATCTGAAGGTCGCCCAATTATTGGTCTAGCGGCTGGCGAACCAGATTTTGATACGCCACAGCATATTAAAGACGCCGCAATTGCCGCGATTAATGCGGGCTATACCAAATACACGCCAGTGAGCGGAATTCCAGCGCTTAAAAAAGCCATTGTCAATAAATTTAAAACTGAAAATGGCTTTGATTATGCTGTAAATGAAGTGATTGTCGGTGTTGGCGGCAAGCAAACGATTTTCAACTTATGCCTAGCAGTGCTGAACAAAGGCGACGAAGTCATCGTACCTGCGCCATATTGGGTGAGCTATGCGGATATCGCTTTAGTGGCTGAAGCCGTGCCGGTGATTATTGAATGCGGCATTGAGCAAGGCTTTAAATTACTGCCTGCGCAATTAGAAGCAGCGATTACACCCAAAACCAAACTGGTGATGTTCAATTCACCATCCAACCCAACGGGTGCGGTTTATAGTCTGGATGAATTAAAAGCGTTAGGCGAGGTGTTATTAAAACATCCGCATGTATTGGTTGCCACAGATGATATGTACGAACATGTGAACTTAACTGGCGATAAATTCTACAATATATTAAATGCTACACCAGCGTTAAAAGACCGCTGCATCGTGCTTAACGGTGTTTCTAAAGCTTACTCTATGACAGGCTGGCGTATCGGTTACGCGGCTGGCCCAGCTTATATCATTAAAGCGATGGAAATTTTACAATCGCAATCAACCAGCAATGCAACTTCTATCTCGCAATATGCGGCAGAGGCAGCATTAAGCGGCTCTCAAGATTGCATTAAACCGATGGTAACTGCATTTAAAGAACGTCATAAATACGTGGTAGACCGTTTTAACGCAATGCCAGGCTTAAGCTGCTTGATGGCAGGCGGCGCTTTTTATGCATTCCCTGATGCACGGTCAGCAATTGCCAGCTTACATAAAGCAGGTAAAATTAATGCGGCGACCGATATGGCTTTTGCAGAATACTTGTTGGAAAAATTTGATGTAGCCGTTGTGCCCGGTTCTGCATTTGGTGCAGAAGGCTATTTCCGCATTTCGTTTGCAACTAGCATGGATAACTTGCGTAACGCGTTAGACCGAATTGAAAAAGCATTAAGTTAAAAACAATTTACTTTAAAATTCCCATTAATAAAAAAGGCCTTTTTAAAGGCCTTTTTTATTAACTGTTATTTCTTGTCATAACCCTGCACAGTCACACTGCCGTTATTTTCTAGTATTGCCAACTTAATATCTTTGATCTCAAAATAACCAGATTGGCGCAAAGTAGAGTCCAGCTCCTGCCGCGTTAATTTTGCCTCATTCATCACATCCTCAAACAGCTTACCTTGATGAATGATAACTTGCGGCCTGCCCTCAATAACAGCTTCCAGTTTTTTACTTTTGAAGGCAATTAAACCGACCAAATAATTGACCGCAACCAATGTAGTGGCGGATATCAAGCCGCCAACCAGCGAGTTGTCACCCGCATTCATCGAGTTTTGCACAGCGTTGGATAAAATAAGTAATAGCACTAAATCAAACGGTGAAAGTTGGCCAATCTGCCGCTTGCCAGTTAAACGCAACAATGCAATTAAAAATACATACACCACCAAACCTCTGACCACCAACTCCCACCAAGGCACTGCTATATCAAACATTTCAGCCTACTTTCTATGGTTTAACCAAATACACCTATTAACTTTATAGAAACTTAATTTTGGCATAAACGATTTTATTTATCGCGCCCAAATAAGTTCTTAAATGAATCTAAAGCCTCAGCCGCTTTAATGCCTACACTTGTACCTGCGCCTGGCCCTAAAATAGCCGTACCAGCCACAGCGCCAGCCAATGCAGCTTTAGATGGCAAGACTACAGGCTTACTGACCGTGCCAGAAACGTCTAATGGAATGGCGACCAAACTAACACTATTTTTGATTGCTACTGAACCAGTGCCATCTAACGCCTTATTCGGTTTAATTTTAACTTGCCCTGTCGCCGTTAATAAACCGGAACTAATATTTAAATCACGCAAATGATATTGTTTGCCAGATATATTTAACAAACCAGAAAATGCAGAAAATTGCGTGTCACCGCCATTTTGGCTTTGCTTAATCAACAAACTCGCCACTTTTACCAAATCTAACCCATGCAGAATCCCATTATTGATTTTAAATTTAAAATTGGCTTGTAAGCGATCTGCCAACTGGCCCACTTCTTTGGCTGAGGCAGAAAAATTTCCATCTGCAAATAAATGACCACTCAAATAAACCGCTCGGCTTATCATTCTGGTAGGTTCTTTTACTGATAAACCATCAATTTTTAAATACCCTTTCGTTTTCCAATTGCTTGCACCCTTGCCCTCTTGCCAAGTTAACACCGCATTTCCGGCCAATTTACCGCCATAAAGCGCTGCATCAATTTTAGGAATGGTTAATTGATTGCCTTTAAGATGCATTTCAAGCTTTGCTTTATCAATTAATAGCGGCAAACCAATTGGCAAAGTCCATTTATCTGCATTGACTGTAATTAAATGCTCACCCCCATTGGGCGCCACATCTACCTTAAGTTTGCCATCCACACTTTCTATATGCGCAGAATCTAACTGATTCAATTTGGTTAATGCAATTTCAGCATTCAAAATCGGCATCTTGATATCAGGCCAAATAAATTGCATTTCTTGAATATCGATACGACTCACATTAATTGCTACTACTTCCGCTTTTTCAGACTTATTTGCCGTTAAGGCAGAAACAATCGATAAAGCAGATTTTTTAATTGCAGGCTTAATTACTTTTAAATTAATCTGCTTAGTTGCAGAAAAAAGCGAACTCAAAGTTGGCACAATAACCAACTTCTCAACTACCACTTCTTGACTCTCACCAACCACAATGCCGCTAGCCACTAATCGCGGACTAGGTAAAAAACGTAAATGCCCATTTGCGATTGTCACAGGCACGCCTAATTTTTCGCTGGCAATACTTTCCGCTTTGCGTATATATGTCTGCGTCGGCAATGAAAAAGGCAGGATAATTAGCGCAATAATGACAAACATCACCGCAAAAACTATTTTTTTAGAATTTTTCACAATTAACCCATAAATTATTGGTTGTAACGATTGACCAAAAGGCTCTTAGCCAGTATTATCACGCCTTCACAAGTGTAACCGATTCCTCGATAGCTCAGTCGGTAGAGCAACGGACTGTTAATCCGTGTGTCCCTGGTTCGAGCCCAGGTCGAGGAGCCAAATATAATAAAGAAGCCCTGCAGAAATGTGGGGCTTTTTTGTTGCTTCAAATATTTAGATTTAATTTAGTAAAATTAAATTTGGAATAGCATTTTGCTCGTATTTAAGTCCCAATATTTTGGCATCAGGCAAGTTTAGACCGAAAATTAAAAAACTATCTTCTCTGTCCCATTCTCCTAATGAATCTTGCCCGTAACCACTGATTAAAATCAAACCCATACTTTCTACATCAGATTTGAGGTTTTTGTTTCTTAACTGGTTTTCTTCGTATGGGAGAGGCTTACTTAAGGGATTGTAGGCCGTAATAAAAGCAGCGCAAGATACTCTATAGGTCCAAAACAAATCACTCAATCGATCACTTCTTTTGTTTACTTCCATAATAAAAGGCTTTTCTGATCTGACGTGATAATTTGCAGATTCATAAGCACAAATCAAATCAGCTGATAACGTAGTGTGTAATTGCTCTACCAAGGTCAAGTTCTCTAACTGTAGCTCATATTTTGTGCCAGTTTATGGGATTATTACTTTTCTAATTAAGTAATTTCCTTTCAAATCTATCAAATGAGTTTGAGCGCCTAAGTTTTTTAAGATTCAAACACTCTTGCTTGATGATGCCAATCGCATGCACCTTGTCATCATACTTGCAACCTCTTGCAGCTTTAAAGTACCCATCATTCTTGATTTAGGATTTTTTTCATTATCTGGGCGACCAACAGTGATCGCACCACTATAAATATGAGCAGGCCTAGAAAGAAAACTATTTACTGCATCTTTATCAGCAAGTAACCAGTGGACTTCCCAGAATTCAGTAGACATTCAATAATGTCGAAACTGAACTGGAGAGTAGTAAATGAGCGTCCAAAAAAACACTAAACTACCAAACACCGGCAGAAAGATTTGCCCAATCTCTTGCATTGACCGGTTGAATTCAAGGTCCAAAGCAGTCACTGAAAATATGGAAATATAAATTATGCTTCAGGAATGTTCGTATCCTTAAAGCCACGTAAAATTTCTTCTCGTGCGGATTTAGCCAATAATTGATATTTCACTCGAAAAGCATCTAACTCCTTCTATCTCCTCCAAGTCTAGTAGCGCATTGTGCGCGCCTTGCGTGGCCCTGATAAGTTCATCTAGCTTTTCTTGAATAGCCTCAGTATCCCGATTTTGCGTATTCTGAATTAAAAAAACCATTAAGAATGTAACGATGGTTGTTCCAGTATTAATTACTAACTGCCATGTATCGCTGAATTCAAATAGTGGGCCTGTAATTATCTAGATAACAATAACCGCTACGGTAAAAGTAAATGTTATTGGCTTGCCACTGAAGTGTGTTATTAATCTTGCCAAGTGTGAATACTAGGCTTTTTTCATATTCAATCGCGTCTGTAAGTAATATTAATCTGAAACCATTGCGATTTTATCGCTTCTAAAATAAGCAAAGTCGACAAGCTTGCTACAATTGAAATAGCCAATAAATACCAATGAAACTGTCCAAAATGAAATAATAATCGTGCAGGCTGCCAAATAACCACTATGGTTAATAGTGCGCTGACACTGAATAGTAAAATCCAAAGTGAACGACTGGGTTTTAAAATTACCGTCAACAGTGAGGCACTGAATGAACGATTCAATAAAATCAATCCCATATTCATCATAACAAGGGATGTGAACATGAGTGTGCGGCTATCCACCTCATTTAACTTTATATAAATAGTAACGCCTAAAATGATAGCCAAGACGCCAAAAACTATTAAGCCTTGGATGATTGCCCACAACACGCGCTTACGTAAAACCAATGGGCTTTTGGGATCTCGTGGTGGTCGCTGCATAACATTATTCTCTTCAGTCTCAGCTTCAAATACCACTGAGCAGGCTGGATCAATAATCATTTCTAAAAATGCGATGTGAATAGGTGTGAGTATCAGAGGCAGGCCAAACAGCAGTGGTAAAATGGCTAAGCCAGCAATGGGAATATGAACTGCAATAATATATTCGATGGCTTTACGCAGGTTGTCGTAAATGCGCCGACCTAACCTAATCGTTTTAACGATAGAGCCAAAATCGTCATCCAGCAATACAATACTCGAAGCCTCACGTGCAACATCGGTACCGCGCCCACCCATTGCAATGCCAATATCCGCCGCCTTAATAGCAGGCGCATCATTAACGCCATCGCCTGTCATCGCCACAATTTCGCCATCGCTCTTTAATAATTGCACAATGCGTAATTTTTGATTAGGTCGAATACGCGCAAATATTGAAGTGACCTTTAAGGCAGCTATCAATTGTGCATCCGTCATTTTTTCAATAGTGTCGCCTGTTAATACTTGGGCAAAGTCGAGCCCTGCTTGTTGCCCAATCGCTAAGGCTGTGGTTGGATAATCTCCAGTTATCATGATTACTCGAATACCTGCTGCACGACATTCTGCAACCGCAGCAGGCACGTTTGCACGCAATGGGTCGGCAAAGCCAATTAAGCCCACATATTCAAATTTATAACCATTTAAAGTTTCTGGCAGTGCTTTTAATTGTGCGGTATTTATTTTTGCTTGCGCTACACCTAACACCCTAATACCATTTAAAGCGAGTTTTTCAGCTTGTTTTTGAATCGTTGATAATTGACTTTCTGTTAACTGGCATAGCGTTGCAATCGTTTCAAGCGCACCTTTCGCATAAGCCGTACTGCCTCCATTGTTAGCAGTCAATATATTAGCCACAGCAAAACAATCTGGCCTAAGTCCATAAGCACGAACTAGTGTGTTGTTGTTAAAATTGGCATCACTGCTGTCAGTTTTTGTTTCTGCCAGTTTGTGGATAGCAATATCCATTGGATCAGTTGGCTGTTGTGGACAAGCTAACAAAGCTGCTTTTAATACCATTTGAATGTCAGTTGTTGCCGTAGTGTTGTCGGCTTCTACCCAAGTTTCATTCTCAGCTTGAATGGCGACTAAAGACATTTTGTTTTCAGTTAAAGTGCCAGTTTTGTCAGTACACAATACGGTTGTAGCCCCTAGAGACTCTATGGCTGATGCGCGTCTGGTCAGTACCCGAACTTTAGATATGCGCCATGCGCCCATTGCCATGAAAACCGCCATAACTAGCGGAAATTCTTCAGGCAGTAAAGACATGCTAAGTGCAATTCCACTCAATAGCGCCTCAAGCCAAGAGTTACGCAAAATCCCGTACAACAGAGTAGCCGCCAAGCCAGCTATAGCTCCAATAATAGTAAAGTTACGTACCAGTCCATGCAATTGCTTTTGTAGATGTGGCTGCTGGCTGTTGATGGTATTCAGGGCATGTCCTATTTTGCCCATTTCGCTACGAACGCCCGTAGCGTGTACTAGTGCAAGCCCTGTGCCGCGCACAACCAAAGAACCCGCAAAAATATAAGGTGAGTCTTCACCGCCAGGCATTATTGTTAATCTATTATTAATTGATTGATCAGTTAAGGTTTGTTTCGTCAATTTACGTACCGCTACCGATTCGCCAGTCAGTAATGATTCGTCAAGCAATAAATCATGTGCCGAGAGTAAAGTAGCATCAGCAGCTACTCGATCACCCTCATTAATCAGCAACAAATCCTTCATAACCACTTCGCGACCAGCAATAGTTATTCTGTTGCCATCACGAATAACAACGGCTCTTGGGCTGGCTAAACTACGTAAAGCTTCTAAAACCTTTTCGCTACGAGACTCTTGCACGATTGTTATAGCAACAGATAGACAAGCGCATGCCAATAGAAATAAAGCCTCTACACGATCCCCTAGCAACAAATAAACAAACCCGCCACCAATTAACAATGCAAACATGGGTTGTCGAATAATTTCAAACAGGATGCGTAAAAACCCACGTCGGCTATGTGATGGAAGTTCGTTATATCCATCTACTTTAAGTCGATTTGCAGCGGCTAATGAAGATAAGCCATATGAATGGACCGATGCTAAATCAAGTGCGGCATCAGAGTTGGTGAGAGGCTGAGAAGTAGTGGGCTCTTTATAATTCATCATAAGTAACAAAACATTATCGTCAATATCACCTCAAAAAGCTGTGAATTAACGTATGCCCTAGGCTGACTCATTGAGATCCAAAGTATCACCAAGTTTAAGTGAGTGCTGATACTTTGAATGAATAGCTTTTTTCGTATTTAAAAAAATTGACTTATAATTTCTCCAGCTATAACAATAGAATTAAAAGACAAACTAGCTATAAAAATTATGCCCGTTTAAAACTTAAATATTTCATCTAAAAATATTCTCACCAATACTTGAAAATTATGACTCGGGATATCTGAATCTTGCAAAAACACAATTTAGTGAGATAGCAGACAACAAACTTCTGTCTGCTGCAATAATTCATTTGTAACGCCTCCCAGCACCCATTCGTGCAATCGGCTGTGTCCGTAAGCACCAATTACAACTAAATTTGCTTGTTGTTCCCTCACAATATCTGCAAACTGTGACGCGTCATCATCTTTAGACGCATATGTTAGGCATTCTGCGGCAATGTCGTGACGCTTAAGCCAACACGTCAAATCATAAAGTCGGTTATTCGCCGCTTCTATTTCTGCCTCTGGCACTATTTCTACAAGGGTCACCTGCTTAGCAATCTGTAATAACGGCAAAGCATCGAGAATTGCACGCCTTGCTTCACGCGTATCTTTCCAACCAACTAATATGTTATCCAATGAAAGATTTTCTGTTGCTATTGGAATAGCTAATACAGGTCGACCTGACTTCAACACGATTTCACCTGCTGTCACACCTGCAGGTCCTTCATAGAAATCAGTAGGTGAGATGCCAGTAATAATAATATCTGCGCTACGCGCCTCTGCTGCAATATAATCAGTCATTAGCTCTCTAGTAACGGTAGAACGCCATTCAATCGCTCCAGAAAAACCTTCAAATTCATTACGGAACAATGCTTCTGTTTCGCTTAATTTTTTTTGGATATACTTGTCTTCACAATCAAAAAAATCAAGCGCCGCATAACCTCTGCCATAAATCATCTGTGTTTGTTGACCCACCATAATACCGATCACTCCCGCATTAAAGCGCTCTGCAATATTTCTTGCAGCCTTAAGAACAGCGGTATTTGAGTGTCGCATATGTAAATGCACCATGATGCTTTTGTAACGCATTATTAATCTCCTATCCAAAATATGTGTGCATATCAAACGTCGAAATGCCTGCTAACTGTTTAAATAACGCTCTCTTAATAAAGATAAATAAGTCCTAAATTATTGTGAGGACTAATCTATCTGGGAAATATAAAGATCAGTTATTAAGCAAACCTCTTAGTAAGCACTAAATTATTCTGATTCATATTCAATTTCTGGTTGTTCTACAAAAGGCCACCAAAAAACCACTTTCTGATGTTTCTTTGCGTTAACACTCACTTGTTGTCGCTTAATAAGATCGTTAAATTCAGCCGTAATTACATATTTACCGTTCGGCAAATTAGCCAATAAAAAAGGGCCTTCCGTAGTAATATCAAGTACTGAGTTGTTTTGCGCATCTTGAATTTTCACCTTAACGTCAGAGATAAACTGTTCTTGTTCCTTAAGTTTTTGCACAAATACAATTTTTAGTTGATAGCTTTTTGCAACCTCTCTCATTGCAGCGGTCTCATCCTCACCAATTCCGCCAGTTACATAAGTCACATTGCCTAAAACTTCAACTTTAGGCAAGAGCATTGGCTCTTCTGCTAACGCGCTTGTTGATAACACCACACTTGCTAGCACCACTATCAATAAATCTGTAACTATCATGTTAATCCTTTCTGAATTCAGACAAATACAACTACACAACTTTACTTAACGGCTATATTGCGACGCTTCGATGGCTCAATTTTTAGTAATGTAATTTCTAATATCCATGCTTTAAATTTTCCACTGCAGTTAGAGATATCTACATCTCCTGATAACGCTATTGAACGGGAAAACGAAGAGCTGGGTCTGATTTATAACTTTTATGCTTAACTTCTGCTCATTCAGCCTGGTTGTTCACAATTTGCGCAATCATTTACTTTTACCCTTATTAGTTTCAGCTGCTATTTCAGCTTCAGCATCAAGCCAGTCCTGAATTTCATGACCAGGCTCATAGCCACGCGCCTCTGCTTTGTAGTAAGCGCACAAAGCTACGTCGGTAACTTTATGATTACATTTACTTTTTGAATTAGACACTTTTCCAATGACAGGTATATGATTTTCTTCCTGAAAGGCGTTAATATCTTGCATAGTTACCTCCAATTCACATTAAAAATTTGCTCGTAATAACCTAATTTGCATTGCAACAGCGAGTTGATTGTTAAGGCACTCTTGATATAGATAATTTATAGGATTGATTAAAAACAATATATTCGTGCAAACACGTAAGGGGAAGCCCTTATAAGGGCATAAGTATGTAATAAATGTGGCAATTTTTTAATAGTCCAAAAACTAACGAATCTAATCAGTTCATAAAGGCACTGTGGCCAACTTACTTCATAACTTAAGCTTCCAAAAACTGTTTGATATTGCGGCAGATGCCATGCTTTTAGTCGATAGTTCAGGACATATAGTTGAGGCCAATTTTGCGGCGTTACAACTGCTGGAATATAGCGAGGCAACAATCTGTGGCTTAACGGTTGAAGCACTCATACCAGAAAGATTTCGTGGGCATCACCACCAATATCGTAATGGTTTTTTTCAAAATCCTGAGAAACGTTCAATGGGTGATGGCCGAGATCTTTTTGCACTAAGTAGTAGTGGCAAAGAACTGGCTGTAGATATAGGCCTCAGCCCAATCAAAATCCAAGATCAGACTTATATTTTGATTACTTTTTATGCCGCAGATAAACGGCGCGAGACAGAGCAAGCCTTGCGAGTAAGTAATGAAAGGCTGGAGTTAGCTAAGCAAGCTGCAAATTTAGGTGTTTTTGATGTAGACCCGCAAAACTTAGCACTTCATTATGATGAAAGAATACTAGAGCTATGGGGGAAAAAGCCTGGTGAAACGATTAATTACGATGAGTTCATAGGTGTGATTAATCCTGAAGATCGGGTAGCAAGTGCAGTTGAATTTAATCGTTGTTTCGACCCCGCTGGTGATGGAAAATACTATGCTGAATACCGCATCAAAAACCCTCATGATGGGGTTGAGCGTTGGGTATCTTCGGTAGGTGAAATGCACTTTAAAGACGGAAAAGCAGTCAGATTTGTAGGTGTAGCAAGAGATATTACTAAACAGAAGTTAACAGAAAAAATCTTGCAGGAACAACGGATAGAGACAGAAAGTTTTTATAAACAACAAATTGCCTCACACACTGCTTCAGCTATTGCGCATGAACTTAACCAACCACTAGCTGCTATTTCTGCGTATAGCGAGGTGGCCTTACATGAACTAAGCCATGTAAACAATCACCCAGAAATACTAATACGTGCCTTAGAAGGCTGTGTTTCTCAAGCGCAACGCGCAGGGACTAGTTTGCATGAGCTAATTGCTTTTCTACAAGTAGGTGAGTTGATTACCGAACGGTTTGATTTGAATGAAACCGTGCTAGATGCATTGAATACAACAAAAGGTGATGGGCTAATTGGATTACAACCTATACTGCAATTAGATCGAAATATACCGCTAGTATTAGGCAACAAAATTCAAATACAAAAAGTATTAGTCAATTTGTTAAGGAATGCTATAGAAGCAACCAATGAAAAGGGCCAAGCTGATTCTGCGATTGCTGTTAGCGTTAAAATATATACAGATAAAAATATGGCCCACGTATCGGTAGAAGATCGGGGGCATGGAATAAGCCAAGAACTAGCTGAACGAATATTTGAGCCCTTCTTTACCACAAAATCTAAAGGTATTGGAATGGGACTGCTCATCAGTCGCGCGCTAATAAAAGCCAATGGTGGACAACTTTGGTTGGAGCAAAACGCTAGCGATGGTGCAACGTTTCATTTTACTTTACCCTTTATCCCAAATCATGCTTAAACCCACTGTTTTTATAGTCGATGACGACGCAGCTGTAAGAGATGCTTTAACGCTAATGATTAAACAGGAAAATATTATCGTGTGCGCTTACGATAGTGCAGAAACTTTTCTTAACTCGTACCAGCTAGAAACACTTGGTTGTGCAATTGTCGATATACGCATGTCGGGCATGGATGGTATAGAACTACATCAAGTACTATTAGAACGTAACATTCTCCTGCCGGTTATTTTTCTGACTGGGCATGGCGATATTCCCCTGAGTGTTCAAGCAATGAAAGCAGGTGCAGTAGACTTCCTCACCAAACCCGTAATTCGCGAAAAGCTTGTTAATTCAATTAAAGCGGCTATCCATACGTCAGAAAGATTGCTAGCAGAAAAAGCTACTCATCAAGATGCTCTGTTACTCCTTGCCAACCTGACAGATCGGGAACGCGATGTGATGCTTCTGGCTGTGCAAGGTCATCCCAACAAGCACATTGCACGTCAATTAGGCATTAGTCATCGCACAGTAGAAATTCATAAGTCTAAAATTATGCAGAAAACTGGTGCCATCAATTTACTCGATCTTGCACGTATCGTTCACGAAGGAGAATGAGCTTAATTTATTGTGACTTAAACTAGGCGTAAATGCCCTAATACATCACTCTCTAATCCGAGTATCTGCAGTAAAAAATCTAGATTTTTTTGGCTACCCTCTTTAAAGTTTTATAGTTGAGAAAACAACTTAGAAGTCACGCCCCCAATAATCTACATTATTTAGGCTCTCAAAGTCAGTTAAGGGCTGTAAGGCGAATTAGCACCGCCTTCTACCTTGCTTTATATACGTGTTAGCGCGGATTACCGAGCTGGGAAATTTTTGCTACTGTGTTCTTTCAGTTTTGCTGAATATGAAGTGAACTCAATAGATTATGCTCCTACCTAATGATGAAATGACCATTTTTGAAACGATACTTGCGAGACGCTCAGTTCGTCGCTATAAATCGCGCAAGGTTGATAGGTCTATGATTAGCACTCTGTTGGATGCAGCCGTGCGGGCGCCTACTGCAATACATCAAGAGCCTTGGGCGTTTGTCATCATTCAGGATACGCAGTTATTACAAAGCTTATCTAACCAGGCAAAGCCATTGTTTGTCGCAGAAACGCAAAAGCTGGCGTTAGAGCATACAAATCATTCGTTCGATATTTTCACTCAATCAGATTTTAATATTTTTTATAACGCAAAAACTCTTATCCTGATTTGTGGCGAAACTGCTGCGCCATTTTATGCCGCAGATTGCTGGCTAGCTTCTGAAAATCTCATGTTAGCAGCCTGTGGCATGGGTTTAGGTACATGTGTAATTGGCAGCGCTTTACCTTTTTTAAACATGCCAGAAGCAAAAGCTAGGCTGAATATTCCAGAAAAATTTTCCGTAGTTGCGCCAATTATAGTTGGTTATCCAGATGATGAAATCACAGCAAAATTGCGTAAAAAACCCGTAATTTTAGCAAATATTGAAACACATAGAAGTTAAAAAAGACCATGTTTTATATTGATATCGATTTTTAAAATTTGAAAAGGGGTTTATATGTACAAACAAATTATTTGCCCTGTAGATGGAAGTCCGACCTCAGATTGCGGCATGACTCATGCAATTGAGCTCGCAAAAGATCAAAAAGCCAAATTATATTTTGTGCATGTTGTAGATAATTTCATTCCGATAATGGATACAACTGGGGATATAAACTATATCGATATTACTGATATGTTGCTTGAAAATGGCAAAAAAATTCTATTACAAGCAACAGAAGCCGCCAAACTAGCTGGAATTTCAGCCGAATCAGAATTGGTTGTTTCGAATAATGGCCAAATATATAAATCGATTCTAAATCACATTAATAAATGCCATGCGGATTTGATCGTAATGGGCACGCATGGCTTGCGAGGCATTGAGCGCTTAGTGATGGGTAGTGACGCTGAAACCATAGTACGAACAAGCGCTGTGCCTGTCTTGCTAGTCAGAAGTAAGCCCGAAGATAATAAGCAAACACATAAAAGGCACAAAATATAGATGAGCGCTCCATTTGCAATACCAAAACTTTCGGATGAAGAACTGGAGTCTATCGATGCCTATTGGCGTGCTTGCAATTATTTAGCGGCCAGCATGATTTATTTGCGCGACAACCCCTTACTGAAGCATCCACTCAAATCTGAACATATCAAACAACGGCTATTAGGACATTGGGGCTCAAGCCCAGGCTTAAGTTTTGCCTATATTCATATGAATCGGCTGATTAACAAGTATGACCTCAATGCCATTTTTCTTGCAGGTCCTGGCCACGGCGCACCTGGCGTACTCGCCCCCATTTATTTGGAAGGCACTTATAGTGAAGTGTACCCAAACAAGGGTGAAGATGAAGAAGGATTGCGTCAGTTTTTTAAAGAGTTTTCTTTCCCTGGTGGCATTGGAAGCCACTGTACCCCTGAAATGCCAGGCTCGATACACGAAGGTGGCGAGTTGGGCTATAGCATTTCGCATGCTTTCGGTGCAGCTTATGACAACCCAGATTTATTAGTCACAGTGATGGTAGGCGATGGCGAAGCTGAAACTGGACCTCTGGCAACTTCTTGGCATTCCAACAAATTTCTAAACCCGATTTGTGACGGGGCGGTGTTGCCCATCTTGCATCTCAATGGCTACAAAATCAACAACCCGTCTATTCTGTCTCGCATTTCACATGAGGAACTCGAAAACCTTTTTATTGGCTATGGTTGGACCCCCTACTTTGTTGAAGGTAGCGACCCATTAACGATGCACAATGCCATGGCAACCACGCTGGAACAATGCGTAAATGATATTCATCATATACAAAAAACAGCACGCACCAGTGGCAAAGCCACTCGTCCACGCTGGCCAATGATTGTGCTACGCTCGCCTAAGGGCTGGACAGGCCCTAAAGAAGTAGACGGCCACAAAGTGGAAGGATTCTGGCGCGCTCATCAGGTGCCGCTGGCTAAGGTTAAAGAAAATCCTGCACATTTAAAACAACTAGAAAACTGGTTACGTAGTTATAATCCAGATGAATTATTTGATAGCCAGGGACGGCTACATCTCAATTTAAAAGCACTTGCTCCAAAAGGTAATCGCCGTATGAGCGCTAACCCGCACGCCAACGGAGGCCTATTGCGCAAAGCCCTGCGTATGCCAGATTTTAACGATTACGCGATTGCTTTAGAGTCGCCAGGCAAACTATTGGCTGAAAACACACGGCCACTGGGTATGTTTCTGCGCGACATCATGCAGCGTAATATGCACAATTTTCGCGTATTTGGGCCTGATGAAAACAGCTCAAACAAACTCGACAATATCTACGAAGCAAGCAAAAAAACTTGGATGGCAGATTATTTGCCAGAAGATGCGGATGGTGGTGAACTATCGCCTGATGGTCGCGTGATGGAGATGCTTTCTGAACATACGGTTGAAGGATGGTTAGAAGGCTACCTACTCACTGGTCGCCATGGATTTTTCTCGACTTATGAGTCATTTGTGCATGTAATTGATTCTATGTTCAACCAACATGCTAAATGGCTTGCGATGTCCAAAGCAGTGCCTTGGCGTGCACCAGTCTCGTCGCTTAACTTACTGATTACCTCTACTGTTTGGCGACAAGATCACAATGGATTTACCCACCAAGATCCTGGCTTCCTCGACATTGTGGTGAACAAAAGCCCAGAAGTAACCCGCATCTACTTGCCTCCCGATGTCAATTGCCTGCTGACTGTAGCTAATCATTGCTTAAATAGCACCGATTATATTAATGTCATCGTTTGTGATAAGCAGAAACACTTACAGTATCTAAGCATGGATGCTGCAATTCAGCATTGCGCCAAAGGCATTGGTATTTGGCAATGGGCAAGTAACGACGCAGAGCAAGAGCCAGACTTAGTCATGGCAAGCGCTGGTGACATTCCTACCAAAGAGGCCCTCGCCGCCATAGTATTGCTTCGCAAGCACTTTCCACAGCTTAGAATACGTTTCGTCAATGTAGTGGATTTATATAAACTTGCACCCCAAAGCGAGCATCCGCATGGACTTTCTGACCGCGATTTTGATAGCTTATTTACAACGGACAAACCCATTATTTTTAACTTTCACGGCTATCCATACTTGATTCACCGCCTAACCTATCGACGTACTAATCACAATAATTTGCATGTGCGTGGGTATAAAGAAAAAGGCAGTATCAACACGCCGCTAGAACTGGCCATTCAAAATGGAATTGACCGCTTTAGTTTGGCCATTGATGCTATTTATCGCATACCGAGCCTGCAAACTATTGGTGCGCATGTGCAAGAAAAGTTACGTAACAGGCAAATGGAATGCTGCCAGTATGCTTACGAATATGGTGTAGATTTACCGGAAGAAGATGATTGGGTATGGCCTGATGAGCATATTAGCGATTAACAGCGGATCTTCTAGTCTCAAGGCGAGTCTTTTTAATACTAACGGTGAGCGAGAAAACTTTCGCTACACCTACAGCAGTGCCGATTATATTCACAGCCATGCCAAAGCGTTTATTGCATTACTTGCCGATTTAGAGAATAAGCAACCGACGTTAATTGCTCATCGTTTCGTTCATGGCGGGGAATTACCAGATGCAGCACGTTTGATTGATGCCAATGAGCGGTCGCGATTGCAAAGCATCACTTATCTTGCACCACTGCACATGCCTGATAACTTGCTAGGTGTAGATTTGTGCGCCAAACAATTTAATTGCCCGCAGATCGCTTGTTTTGATACAGCCTTTCACTATACCTTACCAGAGATTGCATACCGCCTGGCAATTCCTCAAGCCCTCAAACTACGTCGCTACGGCTATCACGGCATTAATTACGCACATGTCGCACAGGAATTACCCAAAATTCTTGGCGCAGCGGCAAAAGGTCGGATTGTTGTGGCGCATCTTGGTAGTGGCGCAAGTCTGTGCTTGCTAGAAAACTTACGCTCTGTAGACACCAGTATGGGTTACAGCACTGCTGGTGGTATTGCAATGGGAACACGTTGTGGAGACATTGACCCTGGAGTGATGTTAGAACTTGCCAAACGTTATGATGATGTTCAATTAAGTAACTTGATTTATAAAAATTCTGGCTTATTAGCACTTTCAGATGACGAAAGTGGCGAAATGTCTGTGTTGGAAAAAAGCGATAGTGAAAATGCCAAGTTTGCTGTGGAATACTTTGCACACCAAATACGTGCCGCCATTGGAAGTTATGCCGCCAAAGCTGGCGGCATTGACGCTTTAATCTTTACTGGTGGCATCGGTGAACGCTCTGCACGTGTGCGATCACTTGTTTGCGAGCGCCTTGACTTTCTTGGTTTTTCGCTAAACGACAAAGCAAATAATGCTAATTTTGTGACAATAAATGCCGACTATTCCAAACCCATATTAATAATTGCGGCAGATGAGGAAGCGGAAATTGCTCGCCTAGCAGCAGATTTATACTTCTCTAACAAATCATTTGATCAAAGAAGCTAAACTCAATATTGTCGACGAAGGTTCGGAAGTTTTCGAAGTCATTCAAGCAATAACAACCAAAGACTTACGCCGCCTTTCAGTAGTTAATCATAGTTAAGATGATTTATTACTTTTTCCAACAAAAGAATTTACTAGCTTAACTAATAAATTGTGACTCATGAAAATGAGTCTACAAAACCAAATTAGCTAAAACCGCTATAAATTAGAATTAGGTTACTTCACCATCTTCATTTCTCGCATATGCTGACATTTAAAACAGCGTTTTGCCGTTGGATAGGCAGTTACACGCTCAAAGATAATATCATCGCCGCAATCTATACATACGCCATAAACATTTGACTGGATGCGGTCTAACGCTGCATTTAAATCTATTGCTTTCTGTAAATGCAACCCAATCACTGCATTATTAGTATCCACAATAGTGTTAGCAATCGCTTCATCACCCGAGTTACCATCTCCCCCAACATCAACATAACTCAATTTCGATTCAGGATCCATTTCATCTCGCATTTCATTAACTAATTGGAAAAGCTCTAACTCCATTCTTTGTTTTAACTCATCAATTTGATTCTTGCTTATATTTGTCATAGAAATTTCCTTATTTAAGGTGCACAAATTTACTGAAAAATACCCAACACATGGTTTAACAACTTGCCAGGCAAAGCTAACTACTCGCAAAAGACAGCTTTTACCTAGCTTTATCTACACTAATATAGTGAAATTTGTCCGATAATATAATGCGTGCAAGCACGTACTTGTATGCCGGTTTCTGACTGATAAACTAAGTTTATTGTCATGAGTGACATATGTGCATGTTTCTATATGCCTAACAAGAATACTGGAGACCAAAATGGATATGCGCATTCAACAACTGCTAACGCAGATAACAGCACTAGAAGATGAGCTACGTACTGCACTTAGCGAACAGCAGTCGAGTGTATTTTTTCAAATTAAAGGCAAACGAGTCGAGTTTGAACAATCAATCAAACAAACTCACCTTAAACTTAAAAAAAACTTCTTCCGCTGGCTGGTCACAAATAGGCCGCAAAACCTGATTACTGGACCGATTATTTACTCGATGATTATTCCATTGCTGCTGACCGATTTATTCATTACTTTTTACCAGCTATCTTGTTTTCCGATTTACGGTATTAAAAAAGTACGCCGTGCTGATTATATTATTTTTGATCGTCACAAACTGCAATACCTTAATTTTATTGAGAAATTTCATTGTTCTTACTGCGCTTATGGCGCTGGTATGATTGCTTATATCAGCGAAATTGTGGCGCGCACTGAACAGTACTTTTGCCCAATTAAACATGCTAGAAAGATTCTAGGCACTCATGTACGCTATGCGCATTTTTTAGATTTTGGCGCGGCTGACAACTACGAGGCCAAGCTTGAGGAATTTCGGCTTGCCTTAAATAAGGAATCTAGCAAAGGAGAAATAAAATGAAATTAACCTTTCTGGGCGCAACAGGCACTGTTACAGGCTCTAAATATTTACTCAATATTGAAACAAAATCTGGCGACGAAAAACGCATACTAATTGATTGCGGGCTATTTCAAGGTCTTAAACAATTACGACTTAGAAACTGGGATACATTACCTATTAACCCAAAAGATATCCATACGGTAATACTCACCCATGCACATATTGACCACTCGGGTTACCTGCCACTTTTTGTTAAAAATGGCTTCTCTGGCAAAGTTTATTGCACTGAAGCAACCCGTGATTTATGTGAGGTGTTGTTATTAGACTCTGCGTATTTACAAGAAGAGGAAGCAAAATACGCCAATAAGCGCGGTTTTTCTAAACACCTCCCAGCCTTGCCGCTCTACACTCAAGAAGATGCTCAAAAAGCAATCACACTGCTTACTGCAGTTGGGTATGAACAGGATATTGACTTAGGTGATGGCATTACTACAAGACTTTCACCCAGTGGGCATATCCTCGGCTCTGCGTTTGTACACATTCAAAATAGTAAAACCTCCATACTATTCTCGGGTGACATTGGTCGACCTCATGATATTTTGATGAAAGCACCGGTGCGCATCAAACAAGCTGATTATCTGGTGCTGGAATCTACCTACGGCAATCGCTTACACGACAAAACCGACCCGAAAATTAGGCTAGCCGAGATTATCAATCAAACTGTCAACCGCAAAGGTGTTGTGGTCATTCCTGTATTCGCAGTAGGTCGTGCGCAAGAGCTACTCTATTACATCCATCTACTTAAAGCATCTGGAGCGATTGAAAACAACACCCCCGTTTACCTTAATAGCCCAATGGCAGTAGACGCTACCGCAATATTCAACCACTACCGCGGCGAGCACCGCCTAACGCCTGAAGAAAGTCATGCGCTATGTCATACTGCAATTATGGTGAATGGTATTGAAGAGTCCAAACGATTAAATGAAACCAACGGGCCAATGATCATCCTATCGGCAAGCGGCATGGCCACAGGCGGTCGGGTTGTGCATCATTTAAAAGCGTTCGCACCAAACCCCAAAAATACTATTCTGTTCGTGGGCTTCCAAGCCGCAGGTACCCGTGGCGCGGCTATGCTTGACGGTGCTGAAAGTATCAAAATTCACGGCCAATATGTCCCAGTACACGCTGATGTTAAGTATTTGCCTAACCTGTCTGCTCACGCAGATTATGCTGAGATACTGGATTGGTTAGATGGCTTTGAAAGCCCACCTAAAACCACCTTTATTACACACGGCGAACCAACTGCTTCTGATGCTATGCGCCTACATATTGAGGAAAAACTGCACTGGAAAACAATGGTGCCAGATTATCTGCAAACGGTGGATTTGAATTAAATTAATATTGAACATTTCAATGTTTATATTTCATGAAAACTTAAAAAGTTTTTAGTTAATGAGCTCCAGTAAGAGTTAGCCATTAAGAACTCACTCTGATTTATTTATCACCACAAACCATTAAGTTATTCATACTGGTTGCACCTGATCAAAAACTTAGTTGTTTTATTTCGATACACTGATAATTCAATAAATACACAGCAAACATTTGAAAGCTGCTTACGTGCCCTAAAACCAGAGGGATCATTATCAAACCTAGGAGACTATTCCGGCAAACTTATGCTGCCACTAGATTCACTTTCTACGGTATAGGAAATCACAGAGTTATTACTACTCTGTGCCTTGGCGGAAAAGGCCGAATGAGACGATTAATGTGCGTAATTGACTCAGGCTTGGTGGATTTTAATTTGATGGTAACCACCGTTTTAAACTCAATCAAACTGTAGCAACATCCCCTCTTATGAGTCATTCGGGCCAAGTTAGGGCTGCCAATCAATTCAAAACTATCAAACAGCCCATATTAAGCTCTCTCCACAAATTTTGTGGATAACTCTGTGAGTTAGGGTGAATAGCGCAACTAACTAGCCGATTTGAAAGGCTTTTCTCAAAACAGTATAAATAGTAATCAATGGCGTCTTCGCAAGAAACTGCTAGTGAACAAAAGCGGTGAAGGTGGTAAAGCCGGAAAACCCATGCTACATATCATTTTGCGGCCAATTACCAGCATTCATAACACCGCCTTTGTCAGCCCACAACTCCACCACCTTTGTTTTTGTCCCTACCCTTACGCTGCATGGAGCGGAGATCCGAATGCCGCTTTCACCACCTTTAACTCATGCAGTCACCCGGCCAAAAGTATCGCTTCGAATTTAAAACTTTTTTCTTTTCTTGTTTTATACGCAGCGACTTTTTAACCATCTTATATGAAGGACCATTTCTATCATCAACTTCTAAGGAGCTACATCATGACAAAAACAATACCTACCAAAGCTTTACCAATGCGGGTTATTAAAATCGCATCCTGCCTTACCAGCTCTGCTAGGGCCACCCTCACCTATCACATTGGCTGCACTGCTGATAACAAGATTTATCTCCGTGTTGTTGAAAATACGGGTGGCGGCTTATTCAGTCCTGAATGGCTATCTTTAAATGCAATTCAAACAGCGATGAATCAAGCTGCAATTCCACTCACTTCATATCCTCTGATAGAGCTGCTACAAGGTAAATCAACCAATACACCAGCTTTTTTGATGGCGGCACTCAAGAATGAAGGGCTTGTGCGGAATCTAGAAGGCAAAGTACGTGGTTATGAAATTCTAGACAATTCTGCATTTATATCTGAAATGAACGTATTGATGGCTACAGACATTAATTTGAAGGTTGTAGAAATTCAAGGTGACTATAAAACTTCTTTTGCTTTAAAGAAAAAAGTAACAGTAATTAAGCCTGCACAACCGTTCAAGACCAAAAAACCCTCCCCACCAAAAGCAGCTTACTTTGAAATTATAGACAAGCCCAGCTCAGCCAATTAAGCCTTAAATCTCACACTCAGGTAGTTGTAGTCCGTTGTCCTCCAAAAATATCTAGCCATAACACTAAGCCAGTCCTTAATCTCAAAAAGACTAATTAAACAAAATTAGTTATACCGAGCTTATATAGAACCACCCCACTTCTCCTCACTTTTTACAATCTTATCCGGAGTTTTTCCATGGAATTCATCACCTTAACCGTGATTACTTTTGTGTGCCTGCTATTCGAGTCCACCCGAAAGTTTGGCATGTTTTTATTCATCTTTCTCTTTTTAGCTTTTCCTCTCACCGTTATTTCACTTGCAGCAATCGTTATTTATCTTATCAATCGTCACAACCTTAAAGGAACAAAACATTATGTACCGCCAACTTTACCTGGAAGCAATTGAAACTGTACTAGCTTGGGATTTGCCCGAGGAAGCGTTAGCCGATGCCATCAATCAACAATACGCATTAATCACACATCGAACAGGAGACATACATGATCAAGATTCATCACTTCAATGAAGCCTGTCTGCATTACAAACAGCATAAGATAAGTTTCAGGTTATTGCAGGATCAGGCTGCTGTCCTGTTAGGTCTTTGCCAAAACCCACACTCATCAATCAGCAACCCATTAGAAATTACCCAGGCAGATATTGATTGGCTCATGCAGCAACCCGAAGCCACTCAAGATTATGCTGATTATCTAGGCGGTTACGGCTATGTTTGTGAAATGGAAGATGACCTCTTGCAAATCCTTGGCTGCGACTTTGAGTGGGCCAAGGCGCATGATGGAAATTGGCCTAATGTCACTGATATCGCTATGTCGTGGGATGCTTGCAACTATCTGGATGAAGCCTCCGGCGATCGGCAATGGGTCATCTTTCTGCTGTGTTGGAACAATGCTGGTGGTCCTGTTTACTACGTACCCAAGCACCTTTGGGAAAAAGGAAAAGTCACTGATCATATAGAAGCTACAAATTCAACTAGCATTACCTGAGTGCAACGCTCAGACAACTTTTTTTCCTGATTCACCCACCTCCACCCACTACATAAACTCAATAGTCTAAAAAAATGATCCGGCACCATGCGGAGGATTTTGCACGCCTATTGCAAGTGGAGGGGGGCAACAATTACACATAAACTTTAGGAGTTATTCATGACACAGTCAATCATTACTCGTCAGCAAGTCGCTGACAAACAACGCATTCAACATACCGCTGATTTATTTGGCATTCGTTTCCCGCTCAATATCGAGCCTGCTGTTTATTCAATCGCTGGTAATATCGCAAATGATTACAATGGGGCTTATTGGGAGTTTTATTCGTTAAGTAACGGTGGCTTTTACATGGCTCCTGTATCGAATCAATCGTATCAAATCAGTTGTGAAAATGGCTATGAAGGTACGCTATCAGCAGATGCATTAGGTATTACAGCTTGCCTGTATGCTTATAGTCATTTGTCGTTTAACAGTAACCAAACGTTTGCTGAAATATGCGCTAATCATTATCACTGGTTACGTGAATATATGCTGCAACATTCAGAGGCCTCAAAGATTCTTGGCGCTATCGATTAATGAGAAAGGATAATCATGCACAGTAAATATTTACATAGGACTTTAGCTGCCAGTGGCTTGTTGTTACTTGTGTTGAATGTATCTGCTGACGAGGCCAGGATTTATCAACAAGATTCGACTGGAAACACGCAATATCACAAGCCATCAGCAATAATTCAGGAAGATGGACGGATCATAGAGACTGATACTGTCGGTAATAAACAGTACCACAAACAGCAATATCAAATCAAAGACGGCAAGATTTACCAAACTGATTCAGTAGGTAATATTCAATATCATAAACCCAAGGGGGTGATTAAAAAGTAGTTCACTCGATTGGAGCCGGATGCTGGTTAGTTTTCTTTATTTTTTAATATCCACATCCGGAGGAGGGAAAATTTCCATGTAATCTTTGTTATCTTTTAACCAGTGTTTTACCAACCATTTATTGAAGTGCGTTGACGTTTTACGAATTAAAAATATTTTGGTTCTACTCTGGCGCTTTAATGAATTAAGAAACATCACTTGTTTTTCATCATTGAACTCTCCTTGAAAGGTTAGCCAATGCATACGTCCCTGATTTTCAATTACAGGAACATTGGTTAATCTTTTGTTTCTGCTACTTTCAACCTTTTCCAAGCCAATTAAACCTATTTCACCCATCCAAAAAATTTTTGCATTTTCACTTTTGCTTCTTGCAAGCACTTCTTCTCCATGAGTTTTCCACCAACATTGAATGTCAGAATCACATTGTTCTAATTTAGTCTTAGCTCTATTTAATGGCTTTATCCCCCAGCGGGTTAAATAATTCACCACTACACGATCAGCGATTTCAATCTCACATTGCTTCTTAATTAGTTGCTTTAAAAGATCTCGTGACCAAAAAAATAACCCCTCAATATTGTAAGGTTGTCTTAATCCTAGGTAATGGGGCCAATAGGTAGTAACAAGTTTAAAAACTTTTGCTTCCTGCTCTTTATTTAGTTTCCTGGTCACAAATGACTGCACTTTTTTCAAGTTAAATTGTTATTGGTTTAATGGAATTTTAATCTTTTTTTAAAATTTGTTGCATGCATACAACAGTCCTATTTGGCATTTCATATTTATTTTATATGTATATGTTTTTCATATTTTAATATATTAAAACAATATGTTAAACAAACCCGGTTGTTTAATAAGATCTCTTATGAAAATAGCATTTTCCTGACTATATCTAATTATTTATTTAAGTAGTAATTTGTAAATGAGTCTACTAGATAAAAAAATAGGCTCATTTACTCACTTAGTTTTTAAGTGATTTTCGACGAAAAGTTTAACTTCAACCACCTGGTTAAGCTTAAAAAATAATATTGGTGGATTAAGAAGGAAATTTGTAATGCAATTGAAATCAAAAATTTATAAATCAGCAGACATGGACCCCCGCTTTCTAAGTACCCATATCGACGATTATCGACAAGGGGATACCTATGGTTATTTTATTATTGACGATATGTTAGTGCCTAAATCACTAGTGTCTCGCATGTTTGAACATCTATCAGATTCAATTTTTGAGTATGGCTATGTGTGGCCAATTCAAGAGCTATTAGGTAGTGACTTTTGGTCAAAACTTGATGAGTATGAGCAAAGTGTAGCACCCGCATGTATGTTGATTATTATTGAGAATGGATATTCATTTCCAGTGCTGGAGGATTTTCAAATCAAACATTAATTGTAATAAACGGGCTGTATTGCAGCCCTTATTAAAGTGAGGCATGAAACGAAGTATTGCTGATGGCAACTTATCAGAGACTGGTCGTTTATGCGCATGACACCAAATCTTCCCGTCATGTTTTCTCAAGTTATTAACCACTCTATGCGAGAAGCAAGTTTGGGTTCTGCTTGGAAAATATGATGTCTAAACATCCGATCTATTGCTAGTAAACCCAACCCTCTCCCAGGGAAATATAAGAAGAACAGTAAATGACAACACAAAGTCAAACAGTAGCGCTGCCAGCATCAGCCGCTATATCAAACAGAATTATCGCGCCTACAGTTTTGCGTGATAATTTAGCCATAGCCATCAAACCCAACGTTAGCATGCAAGGTGAGCAGACTATCGCTCAGATTTCACCACCTTTACCGGCTTCACCACTTTTGAACTCACCATTTCAAAACGCGCTTATAGACGAACATTTGTCTGAAACACAAAAAATGTCCATAGCTAGCCCAGAAAAAGGTGGTGAAACCGGTAAAGGCGGTTTTTCACAAATACATTCGCTACCTGTCACAGTTACACCAACACCACCTTCACCGGTTTTACCGCCACCATTTGTAACATTACAAGTAACAAATGCAGAGTTTGTTTCTGCCCTATTTCATCAGTTGCCGATAGGTGCCCATTCTGCTGTTTGCTCTAAACCTGGCGATCCGACACAAGGCGGTTGGGTCGCTAAGCGTGCGGATAAAGTGGTAGAAAATATACCCGCTACTCACAACAACTACCTTAATTGCTCAAGCTTCAACCTAGGTGACGATGGTTTTCTTCATGCACGTAAAGACAACTTCGCCGCTTATCACTTGTTAATGCTTGATGACATAGGCACAAAAGTCTCATTTGCTAGATTGAATGACTTCGACTTGTCTTACCTACTTGAAACAAGCCCAGGTAACTATCAAGGTGGCATTATTCTCGCTGAACCCATTATAAATGGCGTCAAAGCGAATCAATTGCTAGATGCAGTTATTATTGCGGGGCTATGTGATGCAGGAGCAACAGGCGCGCAAGGTCGCTGGGCAAGACTGCCCGTAGGCATCAATGGTAAAGCCAAGCATGTTAACGCATCTGGTGAGCCGTTTCAAAGCCGTCTCGTTAAGTGGGCACCAGAGCGAGTTTATACACCGCAAGAGATCATTGCAGGTTTGCAATTAGAACTATTGCCTGCGGATACATCCCAATCCTCCTTAGCAACAAATGCTAAATCACGCGACTACGATCATGAAGATGCAGATGAAGTATTCACGCCAAAATCGTCTGAAAATCCAGTCATTAAAGCACTAAAGGCGCGTGGTTTGTACAAAACACCACTAGGCTCAGGGAAGCATGATGTCACTTGTCCATGGCTTAACGAGCATACAGACGCTTTAGACAGTGGCACTGCATTCTTCGAACCAAATGAAACCTATTTAAATGGCGGTTTTAGATGCCAGCATTCTCATGGTGAAGTTTATAAAACCAAGCAGTTTTTTGATTTTCTTGGTATTACAAAAGGTGAAGCCAAGCATAAACCAGTTATTCGCATTGTTGAAGGTGAGTTACACCATGTTGTTAATACAGCAGAAAGAGAATTAGCGAAAGGCGGACGCCATTATCAGGCTGGCGGTTTAATCGTCACTATTTCTACTAACCCTGAAACCGGTGATCCATCGATTGTGCCGATTAATGTGCCTGCGCTGACTAAAGAGTTGTCGATATGTGCTGCTTGGGAGAAATTTAGCGCTCGTGCTGGTGGTTTTGTAGCATGTGACCCACCAGCTCGGCATATTGGTATTCTGAGCGATAGCCAAACATACGCGCATTTACCGCATTTGTTGGGCGTTGCACGTCAACCCTACTTCCGTGAGTCTGATGGCATATTAGTTACCCAAGCTGGTTACGATAAAGTTTCTAAGCGATTTGGCGTGTTTGATGCGCGTAAATTTGTAACGACTACGCCTACTATTGATGCTGCGCATATCGCGTTAGCGCTTTTAAATGATTTGCTGACTGAATTTAGTTACGCTACCCCATCTGATAAGTCAGCAGCACTCTCAGCCATCTTTACTGCCGTCACTAGAACATCTTACGCTTATGCGCCTGCGTTCCACACTAAAGCATCCACGATTGGTAGTGGTAAAACCTACCAAAACGAGCTGATTAGTGCATTTGCTAAACCTGGCTTGACTCAGAAAGTCAGCTATCCAACTACCGGTGAGGAAGCCACTAAATCTATTTTAGCTCTGCTATTACCAGCGCCAGCTGTGATTGAGTTTGACGATATGGCAACCGATTGGATTCCACATGGCATCATTAATCGTGCTTTGACAGCCGAATCTATTACAGATCGCATTTTAGGTGTTAGCAAGACTGCTACTGTCAGCACGCGTACTTTGTTCTTATCTTCTGGTAATAATGTTGGTCCAGTACGTGATTTATTGCGTCGAGTAATCACGATTAGTATTGATCACCGTTGCGCTACGCCTGCAACAAAATCCTATAAAGGTTTACCTGTTGAAACTGTCCGCAGAGATCGTGGACGTTACGTAGCTGCTGTACTTACGATTATTCTTGCATGGAAGGCAGCAGGTTCGCCGCGCGCTGCTGTTGAGAACATTGCTACTTATGGTGGTGCGTGGGCCGACTATTGCCGTCATACGCTTATTTGGTTAGGTCAAGCTGATCCGGCTACATCATTACTTGACCAAGTAAAAAACGATCCTGACGCTGACGCGCTTTTGGTATTAATGACGGCTTGGCATAAGCGGTATGGTTCTACACCGACAACTGTACGCAAAGTGATTCGTGACACCTATGACTTAATTGGTGAAGACTCATTACGTGATGCCATTTGCGAGTTTCCCGTTGAAGAGCGTGGAAATATTAATCCATCAAAATTTGGCTGGATTCTTAAGAAAAACGCCAATCGTATTGTTGGTGATTTTATCTTTAAAAAATCAACCGCTGATGGTCGCGTCGCTTGGATGGTCACAAAAATTTAATTTCGACTTTGCTAGATTCAATGGAGCCTAAATTAGACGTTGAAGCCGGTAAAGAAGGTTTTTAAAAGCGTGCGTGTCCCCTTGCTTTAACCTCCTTTACCGCCATTTCACACCAACTCAAATCTCAACACTTCTACTTTTAACTATTATCTTGGAGATACAAAAATGCGCATTAAAAAAGACATTTATTCAACTTTAACCAAAATCACGGCCTTACTAGAGCATATAGATCCTGACGTGGGTTACCACGATTGGATTCGTGTGTTAATGGTTATTTACTATGAAACTGAAGGCGACGAGGCTGGATTCGCCTTAGCTGATGATTGGAGCAGTCATGGCTACAAATATAAAGGTGAAAAAGATATAAGAGCCAAATGGCGCTGTTTTAAACCAACCATTACTAACCCAGTAAAAATGGGCACTTTAGTCCGGATGGCCGCATTGCATTCATAGCATACTCGGCGCTATTACAGGCCGCATCTATATTAACCATTTACGATTACATATAACCACTTGAATAACGGAGATTAATTTATGCCAGTATTAAAACTAACACAAGATTTCATTAACAACACCATGCAGTGTCCTGGGGACAAAAAGCGTATCGAATACTGCGACAAAATTATGCCTGGATTGATAATAATCATTTCTTCTTTATCAACAATATCAACATTTTTTGTTCGATATAAAAATAGTGCTGGTAAGACTAGCTATATTAAGCTTGGTCGCACCAATGAGCTAACGCTTATAGAAGCTCGTAAGAAAGCGAAGATGCTAAAACTTGAGATTGCGAATGGCGCTGACCCTAGCAATGAGAAGCGTGTACAAAAGGCAGTGCCAACCTTGGCTGCATTTTACGAAGATCATTACAAGCCTTACGCCGCTGTACATAAAAGGTCTGCTAGCTCCGATCACCAGATTTATACTAGCCGGTTAGAATCACGCATGGGACATCTTAGACTCAATCAAATCACGAAGACCATGATTATTGGTCTTCATAATGAGTTGCGTGAGTCTGGACTCGCAGGGGCCACATGTGACCATATGGTGAAGTACGTGAGGCATGCTTATAACCTTGCGATTGATTGGCAAATGATTAAAGAAAATCCAGCATCAGGGGTTAAGCTTTTTAATTTAGACAACAAGGTTGAAAACTACTTAGATGCCACTGAATTAGCAGCATTGATGAATGTACTTCAAACGGGTGTAAATCGGCCAGTTTGCTTGATAGTTATGTTCTTACTAAGTACTGGAGCTCGCTTGAACGAAGCATTGTCTGCCAAGTGGGATCAAATTAACCGAGAAACCCGTACTTGGAAAATTCCTGCTTTAAATTCTAAGTCTAAAAAGATACGTTCTGTACCTTTAAATGATAGTGCACTTGATATTATTAAACAGTTGGACACTGAAGATGAGTTTGAGTATTTGTTTGTGAATCGCGTTACGGGCAATCCGTATACAAACATTCATAAAGCTTGGGGGAAAATACGCATTCAAGCAGGCTTACCACATTTGCGAATCCACGACTGTCGGCATGCTTATGCTAGTTTCTTGGTGAACAGTGGCAGAACTTTGTACGAGGTTCAGCAGATACTGGGACACTCAACTAGCAAAGTTACCGAACGCTACAGTCACTTATCTAGTGCTACCTTGCAAGCTGCAGCGAACAGCGCCTCTGTAATGATTAATGCCGCAATGGGCAACTCAAGATCGTAACGTGAGTTTTGGGCGGGGTTTTAGGGTGAGAGCTACCCAACCTGCCCATTTCTTGAGCGCCTGCGCAACGATCTTGTCGTCTTGACATTTTTGCCTATCACCAAAATCCGGACGCGTCATTATGTGGCTGTAAATTAGACATAATTTTTGAATGACGGTAACCGGCCCATAGCAGTCATTCAAATTTGAGCTAATCTGGTCTATTTGATTGATTAGAGTTCCGCTAGACATAACAACCTCACTATTCACTTAATACTTCACGTAAGGTAGCTAAAACTTGCTCTACCACCGTCGAGTTACGTTTGTAGTATGTCCATTTACCAACCTTAGTTGATTCGACCAAGTTCGCATCTTGCAACGCTTTCAAACATAATGATGTGGCAGGTTGCGATAGCCCAACCTTGTCCTGAATCAAGCTTGCACACACCCCATACATCTCGTATGGGTAAAGTTGTGTGTAGTCCTTAAACGCCTCATTAGGATTAGCTAACCAAGCCAATATTGCACGTCTTGTCGGGTTAGCTAGCATTTTTAATGCTTCATTTAAATCCATCTTACTCTCACCTTATTGCCAGTGGGAAAGCCCACTATTTAAGTTGATAATTGTGTGCTGAATGGATAATCAATGTACCCTGCTTCGCCACCACCGTAAAGGGTATCATTTTGGACCTGATTCAACGATAATCCTTTTTGAATTCGATACGGTAAGTCTGGGTTTGCGATGAATGCTCTACCAAATGCATATAAATCACCGTAGCCTTTTGAATTTACTGTTAGTGCCTTTTGTACGCTATAACGACCCGCATAGATTATCGCACGCTCAAATGTTTTACGTAATTCACTTCTAAATGTTTCAGGCAAGTCTGGGCTGTTGTCCCAATCCGCCTCTGCGATTGATAAATAAGCGATCCCAAGGTCATTCAACATTTTAGCAGCACAAATGTAGGTTTCATGAGGATTGCTTTCTACTAGGCCAAGGTAAACTCGGTCTTCTGTAGTGGTAGCAAACAGTGGAGCGAATCGTACACCTACTCGATTGCGCCCAAACACTTCGATTACAGCTTCAGTTACCTCTTTTAAAAAGCGTAGTCTATTGGGTAGCGAGCCACCATATTCATCAGTTCTGTGATTCGTATGCTCAGATATGAATTGATTTAGCAGATAACCGTTAGCTGAGTGAAGTTCAACGCCATCAAATCCAGCCAACTTTGCGTTTTTAGCAGCTTGACGATATAAGTTAACTAATTCTTTAACTTCTTCTGTTGTCAGTTCACGAGGCATGCTTGGTTCAACCAAAGAACCCTCACCTAGACCTGTCTCAATGAACACCTTTACAGACTTCGCCTGAATGGCTGAAGGTGCAACTGGTGCATCTCCGTTTGGTTGTAACTTGCAATGTGATACTCGGCCAACATGCCAAAGTTGGCAAAAAATAACTCCACCACTTTCGTGTACAGCGTTCGTTACTTTCTTCCAACCTTCTATTTGCTCCTCAGAATGTATGCCTGGTGTCCAAGCGTAACCTTGACCACGCGCCTCAATCTGTGTACCTTCTGTAACCATGAAACCTGCAGTAGAGCGTTGTTTATAGTAACTTGCCATTAATTCATTTGGTACATTTCCTGGCTGAGTGCTACGGCAGCGAGTTAATGGCGGTAATACAATCCGATTGGGTAAAAACAAGTCGCCTAATTGGACTTTTTCGAATAATGACGATACGTTCATATATGCCTCTTTAATTTAAGTTGCATACATTGTCACATTTAAATGTATAAATGTTAAGTGTTGTTTTGAATATATATATATGAAGTTCAACTATGGGTCATATATGCTCATAAATAAAAAGTAGAATTAAGATTGCTGATACAGTCAGAAAGTCATCGCGGAATCCATTTTCGACCTTCATAAAACCCAATCCCGGAATAAAGTTAAAATAGCAGTTCAAATACTCCTAATATCCTTAAACTGAAAAGTAGACAGGATTAAGCTGACTTTCTCTTTAGAATTATATGAGCTGTTAGAATAACCGACTCTAATCGTCCCTTAACTGACCTTCAACAGTTGAATGCATGAGCACCGTCAGGCGTCCCGCTAAAGGGTTAGGGTGAGCTTGCTAAACAAAATCCACCATTAACGCCCCCAGATTCTATGTTTGTATACTTTCATCGTGGAGGCTTCATTTCGGCACTCAAACGTGACTGCCCAACCGACTGCAAAGCGCCTATGCAGTTGCTAATAGCGCTAAACTGTCACCACAATTTTGCCGATCTGCTGGTTGGATTCCATATAGCGGTGTGCTTCGACAATCTGCGCTAGCGGAAAGGTTTTGGCCACCAGCGGTTTCAGCTTGCCTTCAGTCAACCCTTGCACAATGAAGGCTTTGGCGCGTGCCATGCGTTCAGGATGAGTGCTGATTTCAAATAGGGTATACCCGCGTATGGTTAATTGCTTGGCGAGCACGGGGAACAGCGGCAATGGCGTCGGCTCTGTACTTAGCGCGCCATACTGGAAAATAATGCCGCTTTGGGCTGTCGCTTCTGCCAGTTTGCTGATGGTCGGCCCGCCAACCGGATCGAACACCACGCGTGCACCTTTATTATTGGTAATGCGGTTCACTTCGGTCACCAGGTCTTGTTCTTCCGTCGCAATCACATGCTTGGCACCGGCCTTGAGCAAAGCCTCGCGCTTGCTGCTGGTGCGCGTCAAAGCAACAGGAATGGCACCCAGCAGATTGGCAATCTCGATAGCTGCCACACCCACGCTACTGGATGCCGCCGGAATCAGCACAAACTCACCGACTTTGGTATCGGCAAACTCCACCAATGCGCCGTAGGCAGTCATATATTGCATCCAGATGGCGGAAGCTTCCGGCCAAGAAAGTGATGGTGGATGCTTGACCACGGCAAATGCGGGCACATTCGCCAACTCACCATACACGCCATACTGATTCTGCGAAAACGCCGGAACCGTGCTGACCGCATCACCTATCTTGAAATCAGTCACATCCTCGCCCACCGCATTGATTAAGCCTGCCGCCTCATAGCCGAGCCTCGCTGGCAGTTGCGGTGTTTCCAGATACTGACCATTGCGAAACATGACTTCGGCACGATTGAGTCCGATGGCATGCACCTTGATCTGCACCTCACCCTTGCCTGGTGAGGCGACTTGTTCATCTGCTATCTGTAATACTTCTGGCCCACCGGTTTGGTGGAATCTGACGACACGTGACATTTCTATCTCCTGATAATGAAAAAAATAGTATGAAAATCAAGCCCAGACGCTCAACACGATCTTGCCTATGGTGCCACCTGCTTCGAGCTGAGCGTGCGCCTTACGCAGATTGGTAGCATTGATGGGTGATAGGGTTTCATTGAGCGTGGTTTTCAGCACACCCTCATCCACCAGATTGGCAATGCGGTCGAGGATAAGGTGCTGTTCTGTCATGTCGGCGGTCTGAAACATGGAACGTGTAAACATCAGCTCCCATGCGAAGGTCGCGCTCTTATTCTTGAGCAGATTTAGGTCCACCGGCTGTGCGGTTTCGACAATCGAGCAAATCTTGCCTTGCGGCTTGATGAGCTCGGCCATGACAGAAAAATAGCCATCGGTATCGTTGCAGCAAAAAATATAATCTGGTTGGGGAATGCCGATTTCGCGCATTTGCGTCACTAGGTCATGCTTATGATTGATGACATACTGTGCGCCCAATTCCTGCACCCAGCGTACGGTCTCAGGCCGCGATGCCGTGGCTACCACGGTCAATCCCGCCAGTTTGTTAGCGAGTTGGATGGCAATCGAACCCACGCCGCCCGCACCGCCTATGATAAGCAGGTTTTTATTGCGGTTCTGCGCTATATCAAGCGCAATGCCCAGGCGGTCGAACAGTGATTCCCAAGCTGTCACTGCGGTCAGCGGCAAAGCTGCCGCCTGCTCAAAACTCAAGCTCTGCGGCATGTGCCCGACTATGCGCTCATCTATGAGCTGGTACTCGGCATTGCAGCCCGAGCGCGTGATGTCACCCGCATAAAACACTTTGTCGCCAGTCTTGAACAGCGTGCAATCTGGCCCGGCTTCGACGACTTCACCAGCGGCATCCCAACCTAGAATTTTGGGTGTTATTTCCAGCTTGTCTTTAGGCTTACGTACCTTAGTATCGACAGGGTTGACTGCAATGGCGTGGATCATCACCAGAAGATCGCGACCGGTTGCCACGGGTTTGTGCAATTCGACGTCCATCAGTGATTCAGGATCGCTGATAGGTAAATATCTGGTTAATGCAACGGCTTTCATGGTGTCTCCTGTTTTAGTGGCGCAGGCATCCTCGCCTGCGCTTATGTGTCACATAAATTCTGGCAGCACGAACTCTGCCAGTTCCTGCAGCACTTCGTCAGCTGCACGTTTTCCATATTTCAAATTGAATATCAAGTGATCTACACCAATGCGTTTGCTAGCACGCAGATGCATCAGCAAGGCATTCCTGCCGAGTCGGTGACCCAGATGAATAGGCGTTGCTGCTTCATTCGGGCTGTCGGCAAGATCAATAAAATAAGACTGTGTAAATGGTTTGTATTGTCCTGGTAGTTCTGCTTCAACGGAATCACGCCAGCGCTGCACCACCTGCGCCTGCGCTTCTATGCTACGCGGGTAGCTCATCCAGCCGTCGGCATTGCGCGCGATCCAGCCCAGATCCTGCTGACTATGTCCGGTAACTAACAAGGGCACATGCGAAGCTACCGGCTTGGGAATGACATCGGCATGTTGCAGATGGCCAAAGCTGCTACTTATTTGCGGGTAAAACTCTGACCAATATATCTTAAGCAAATCGACCTCTTCGCGAAACATCGCCCCTCGCGACTCAAAATCCACATTAAAGGCTGGGAACTCCACCATCCTATCGCCTGTAGCTATGCCAAGCAGCAAGCGGCCATTGGACAACTGGTCTATGCTGGCGGCGGCTTTGGCGATATGTATCGGGTGGCGCAATGGCAGAATGATGGATGCCGTCAATAGTGCGACTTCTGTGGTCTGCGCGGCCATATAACCGAGATAAACCCAAGGGTCGAATACCTGACCGACATCGCCAAAATTCGGGTCGCGCAGGGGCACATCGCGAAAGCCTAGGCTGGAAAAACCGGCTTTTTCGGCCAACTGTGCCAGCGCTACCTGGTTGTGCATGTTCGGCTGATCACGCTCGAAGGCCTCGATTGGGAACATGATGCCCAGCGTGAGTTTGCCTTGTTGGAATACACGTTGCCAGCCGCGGTTGGTTGTCGGCGATTGATTTGGATTAGGGGTATACATTATGCTCTATAAGAAAAAAACTGGCACACCCACAAAGGGGGAAGAAAGCGATGCGCCAGTATAGGCTCGATATAACTAGGGAAGGAGCTATATACCTTGCCAAAAACTGATTTAAGCCTGGCCTTTGACTGCCAGTAAATCAACGGTTTCGATCACCGGCATCTCAGCCAGCAAGTCTGTGGCATTCGCCATCAGTGCTTCAGCGATTTTACCGGTCAAATGAGCTTGTCGACCATGTTCATCCATAAAAGTGTCAAAGATACCAAAGGTGGCTGGGCCGAATTTGAGTGCGTACCAGGTAGCGGTTTCTGGCTCATTTTCCACCAGCGGTAGTGCGGATTTCAGAAATGCTTCCAGTGCTGCTTCCTTGCCTATCTTGGCGTGCAGACGTACATACAGTGCTAACTTTTTGCTCATGATTGCTCCTAATAAAAAATAAGTACAAAGGTGGTGAATTCGCGATATCGCGCTTTATCCACCCTATTAAAAATTTAAATACTGGCTTCCAGCACTTCCCTGCTCTTATCCAGCGTCACATCCTCATGCTCACCGAGTTTGACCATGCCATGACTTTCAAGCTGTGCCAGCAGGGCAGGAATGGCATCCGCGCTGATGTTGTAGGCGGATAAGCGCGTAGGCACGCTGAGACTCTCGAAAAAAGCGCGGGTATTCTGGATGGCCGCTTCGATGCGAGCATCCTCTGACCCTTCACTGATATGCCAGACGCGCTCGGCATATTGCAGCAGCTTGGCGCGCTTGGATTCGCGACGCACGCTCAACATGGTCGGCAGGATAATAGCGAGAGTCTGTGCGTGATCCAATCCATGCAGCGCGGTGATCTCGTGGCCTATCATGTGCGTCGCCCAATCGCTGGGCACACCGGAGCCGATCAAGCCATTCAAGGCCAGGGTGGCGACCCACATGAAGTTGGCCTGAGTGTCGTAATCCTGCGGATTGGCCAGCACCTTGGGACCAACCTCGATAAGGGTCTGTAGCAAGCCTTCGGCAAAGCGATCCTGCACCCGCGCTTCCACCGGGTAGGTCAGGTATTGCTCCATGATGTGGGTGTAGGCATCCACCACGCCGTTAGCCAACTGGCGCGGCGGCAGGGTGTAGCTCTTGCTCGGGTCTAGCACGGAGAACTGTGGAAACACATGCTCACTGGAGAAATAGAGCTTGTCGTGCAAGCCAGATGCGGTTTCGGTGCGTGAAATCACCGAGCCGTCGTTCATCTCCGAGCCTGTCGCAGGCAAGGTCAGCACAGTGCCATAAGGCATGGCCTGTTTCACATTGGCACCGCGCTGGAGCAAAATCTCCCACGGGTCACCCTCGGCATACACCGCCGCCGCGACAAACTTGGTGCCATCAATCACCGAGCCGCCGCCGACTGCCAGCAGATAGTCCAGCCTATTTACCTTGATTTGGGCGACGGCTTTCATTAGGGTCTCATAGGTAGGGTTTGGCTCGATGCCGCTGAATTCCTCGACATAACGCCCGCCCAGCGCAGCTTTGACTTCATCCAGCGTGCCATTCTTCTTGGCGCTACTGCCGCCGTAAACAATCAATACGCGAGACTCAGCAGGCACCAGCTTGTCGATTTCGGCGACCTTGCCCTTGCCGAAAGCGATGCGCGTCGGGTTGTAAAAATCAAAATTCAGCATCAAAACTCCTTAAAAATTACAGTTATTAGACCAGTCGGCTAGTGTTCGGCCAAATAAAAAAGATCGTACTCAATTAAGCCCCAATCTCGCTTTCGTGGCATTCATGGCGCATTCCAAGGCTGCACGCGTGCGGCCTACCTTGGTCAAAAGCGTTGCGCCTATCCACATATAGTAGATCTCTGCCGTGACAGTTTTTGCATCGAGGTTGGCGGGGAATTCATCTGTGCGTATACCTTCTTGCACGCAATGAGTGAGGCAGGCTATTACCCTGTCGGTGCCATTTTTCAGTGTGAGTCGCATGGATTCGGAAAGATCCGTCACTTCCGCGCTCAATTTAACGACCAGACATTTATCCGTTGTGGCATCACTAGACTGCGTATCCAGCCAGAACTGGAAAAATCCCAGCAGGCGGCTGGAATTAGTGCTGCCGTCATCTTTAAGCATGTGCTCTAACATCTGCAGGTAGTCGTCAAAGTAATCTTTGAGCAAGGCGTTGCCAAACTGCTCTTTAGATTTGAAATAGTGATAAAACGAGCCCTTGGCCACACCTGCGGTGGAAAGTATCTCGTTGAGGCCGACCGCAGCAAAGCCCTTGCCGAGGATGATGCCCTTGGCTGTATCGAGGATTTGCTGACGCGTATCGCCAGACTTTATGATTGGAAGTTCATTACCCATAAGTGCATTATTGCATTAATTAGACCGGTCGTCTAGTTATGCCATTAAAAAAGCTTTCAATTTACTTTGCGAAAATCTAAAAAGAATTTGCTTGGGAAGAGGATGAATGATAAATCTCTAGTACTTGAAAATTCACAATTCGCTATATTTTTTATTGGTATGGGATTCATTGGTTTTGTAAATCTTCATAGGTTATTATGAAGGTCAGCTTTGGGCCGTATTAAGTCATTAAAAAAATTAATATTTCAGGTTGTAACTTCTTAGAAAAATTATTCGTGTTTTTTAGTCACAGAAATACACATTAGAAAGAATTTTTTAATCACAATCGGTTTAGGTTCACTGATTGGCAGTGATAACTCGTTGATTCGTTTTGTTTTTTAGAGACTTATACAAGAAAATTAAAGCTTCAAGGTTCTACATAGGTTCAAAAAGAGATTTGTGAGATAATGGCATTCAGGAAATTTATTAGAAATCTTAGGCTTTCAGATACATAATTTGGAGTAGTGTCCTACTGTTAATCCGTGTGTCCCTGGTTCGAGCCCAGGTCGAGGAGCCAAATAAATAAAGAAGCCCTGCAGAAATGTGGGGCTTTTTTTGTTTTAGGAAATAGCTCATAAAAATGAATGCCACATCTAACATTAGTCTAAAAGTACCATTCAACGAGAAAGACCAAGCTAAATCATTGGGTGCACGTTGGAACGCCGAATCAAAACACTGGTATATACCGCAAGGCATCGATGTAGCACCCTTTGAAAAGTGGTTAACAAATTCCCCGGCTATAGACCCCACTCCATCTGCGTCTAAGCCTGTCACAAAATATAATACAGATACTACCGCACGGGATCAGTCATTTGATGACGACCTAGATGCCATTAACGCAAAATTACGCGATGCCTATGAACCGCGTGATGGTGATGCATTTTAGTACTTCATGCTTAGCCGTCAAGCGCATGCGACTTCTATTGCTACTACGGAACATCTCGCAGAGTGGACGCGCAATTAAGCTATCTTTGGTAATTAAACAAAAAACCTGCAACTGAATGAAATAAGCCCCTAAATTTAGGGGCTTATTTTAGGTTTTTAAATTGATTCTAGGTAAGCAAATATCCACTTTTGGATGATATCTAACTATCTACATGAGCCATGCAAAGTTAATAATAGTAGCGTTTCTTACGTTCACCGCCAACGCTAATCTAAGCCTTCTTCCGGCCCAAAGCTACCTCGTAGTACCAATAAAATCTGATGGTTGTTAAATTTAAATACGCTATATAAATGAAGATTTATTACCTTAAAGCATTCATTTTTTCTCGTCGAAGCTCTTAATTGCAGCTGCAACGGCTTCTGCCATTTTCTTTGCAGTATTTGCAGTCGTGTTTTGGTCTGTCCATGAACTCTCCAATTGAAAAGCTTTGGCCAGTACTACTTTTTTCAGCTTAGCATCGACAAGCAAAATTCTTGGGTAGACAAATAAGTATGTAGGTTTCAGCGCTACGTTTATTAGCGCGTAATCGGCTCCACTTTCTGTAGCCACTTCCGCAACATATTCGATTTGGTCAAATAAATAGGTGGGTGATTGATTTTGGATATCGGCTTTCAACTTGTCGGCCACAGGTACAATATTTACACCTTTCTTCTCTAAAACTTCTTTATAAGTCTTTGTTAGATAACTGATGCGCTCTAATTCCTGTGGTGCATTCGGAAGATCTGTTAAATCGTTTAGTTGAAAGTCTAAGACCATGACTTTAGAAGACGCGGCTGCGTTCGCATAGTTTAGGACAGGAAAAATGATACTGAACGTTACAGATAAGAATATTGTTAGATATTTCATGATGACTCTCAAGAGTGTTGCTTAAGGAATAGGATATATGTTTAAGCCAAATATATACAGACCAGTATATACTGACAACAGCTCTATCCACTAATGCAAATTAAAAGCCAGCATTCCTCCAACGGACCATTTACTTAGACATAAGGTTGATTCTACGAAGTTGAGTTTTTTGAATGACCGTTATGGGGGTTGTGGCCAACTGACGCAAAACCACCTAATCAAACCATCTATGTTAAGCAGAGGTATAGAAAAATTTATTTTGCTGAATAATCCTACAATTTAATCAGACAAATACTTACAAACCAAACTCAAACAAAAGTATAAAGTGCAACTGTCGAGTTTGATAAATCCCTAGATTTGACCTCAATACACGACACTACGGCAGCCTCTACATCTATGCTGCCGTTTTCTTACTCGCATCTAAGTTGCTGAATGTTGGGTTAACGTTTGTAGCTCATATGAATATATGTTTTTTACATTAGTATTTAAAGGTATACAGTGAATTGCTGCAAGATTTTGAATTTTAAGGTTTCCAGAGCCTTAAAAACACTTCAAATTATTAAAGTTTACGATCCTGCAAAGTACTAATTAGCTTACTTTATCTTTATTCTAGGAGTAAATTTTATGCTATTTGAAATGTACAACGAACCAAATCCCGAGCAACCATCAGTTCCAGAGTGGCACTGGCAGTTAACCAAAATTTGCGGAAATATTGTTATTGCTAAAAGTGCTGTTAGCTTCAAGACCAAGGAAGAATGCGAAGCTAACATTCTTTTAGTTACGCTGACTGATCATAACACTCCCATTGTCGAATGCCATGCAAAGCCTGATGGATTATTGAAGTCTATGAAGTTTCTATAGGAAGAAACCGCATAACATTGTTATAAGCTAACTAAGCCATCTTAAAAGTTTAATGATATTTAGAAACAATCTAAAGAGCTATATTTGCTTAGAATAAGATTAGAGAGTCATCGTCCTAAATGCTTGAACTTGATTCTAAATTTATTTTTTTCGCAAAGTAAAAAATAATTAAACCAACAAAAATACATAGTGCGATAAAAGTATAAATACCTTGCCATCCTAGAAAGAACATTACTTTCTCCTTTGTTATATTTAGACATAACTATGAAAGTTTCTCGACATAATAAATGTAGGGATTGTTCTGGAAAATATGTAAGGTATGGATGACGTTCAAGATATCTATCTTTGAAATGCAATTATTTTGTTTGATACTCCAGATTCAGTCATAAACTGACTAGCGCTTAATAAATCCTTACTTAAAACCAATTTAAGAGCCATTTTTACAATCTTTTCTGGCTCCTTATCCTCTTATTAAGCATTTATCGCCTCCATTTTTAATATTTTAGGTGTTAATAATTTCACCTCCATTTGGGTGAAGGACTTGACCACTCATATATGAAGAGTCATTTGAGGCAAGAAAAACATAGCAAGGCGAAACTTCACTTGGTTGGCCTGCTCTTCCCATAGGCGTATTTGTCCCAAATTTTTTAACTTCTTTAGCCGAAAATGTTGAAGCGATCAGAGGTGTCCAAATAGGCCCCGGAGCCACCGCATTCACGTAGATACCTTTCTTTATAAGCTGTTTAGAAAGCGACCGAGTGAGTGTAACGATTGCACCTTTAGTAGCAGAGTAATCAATTAAATGATCACTGCCTCGATATGCTGTAACTGAGGCTGTGTTAATAATGCTGCTGCCTTTTTTTAAATGGGGTATGGCCGCTTTAATAATGTGAAATAGTGGGAATATATTGACGCGGAAAGTATCGATTAATTCATCGGTTTTAATCTCTAAAAAATCGTCCTGCGGAAACTGTTCGGCTGCATTATTGACGACAACATCAAGCTTGCCAAAATACCCGATTGTTTTGGTGATAATTGATTTGCAGAATTTTTCTTCGCGTAAATCGCCAGAGATTAACAAGCATTCTCTACCAGCATCCTCTACTAATTTTTTAGTTTTTTTGGCATCAATATGTTCATTTAAATATTGAATAACAACATTGGCACCTTCTACAGCATAGGCTATTGCGATTGCTCTGCCAATTCCACTATCACCGCCAGTGATGATGGCTACTTTGTTCTTCAATTTACCACTGGGACGATAGTCTTTTTTAATGTACTCAGGTTCTGGCGTCATCTTGCTCTCTAACCCAGGATTATGTGTTTGATGTTGAGCAGGAATTGTTTTCTTTTGAGTGCCCTGTTTATCCATTATTCATTCTCCTAAAGTCATAACCATAATTTATTGAATTAAGAATATTTATAGGAAATATGATTACTCTTATGTAGGGGGTTGATTACGCTCTGAAAGTTAATGCAATACTACTTAAAACCCAATTAATCAAAGAACTTGGGCAGTTGCATCTCACTTATCTAAAGCTAATATTTAATGAGCATCTAAATATCAAGCTAATGTTCGAACTGATTTCTCTCTATCAAATTGGCGCGTTTTTGCTGCGGAAATAAAAGCCTCTATATCTGAAGCATTTATCACACCTTTATCGGCAGTAATGTTTGCTTTATTAACTAAGACTTCGCCTCCATTATCTACAGCAATAGCTTTTAAATGACCAAATGCATCGCGGATAAAATCGATTACAGCAGATTCCGTAGAGAGTGTTTTTGCACCTTCATTGGAGAGAATGATTGCTACAGCATCAAATATTACTGAAGGTGTTCCAGCAAGCTGTCCATCAACTGCGTGAATAGAGCCATCACTTAATTTTGCACCGCCAATTTTTGGCCCAACCACTTTGACACTTGCACCAGCCTTGATTACAGCCTTTTTGATACTATTAATCACAGTTGCATCTGAGCCATCTGCAACAAGAATGCCGATTAAACGTCCTTGCAAGGTGTTTTTCATTTTTCCGATAGTTTGCAATGCTGGTGATGCTGGCATTTCTTGTACTTTTGCAGCAGCTTTTGGTGCGTTTGGCATCTTATCCAATCCCAATCCTTTAGCTACTCTATTCGCTAGGTCTTCTGATATATGCAGTAAATGCGCAACCATTGCCACTCTAATGTGTAAATGTTCCACTTTAGATAGCTCAAACACTAATGCGGACGCAATGTGCGCCTGCTCATAGCTTGTCTGGCTAATAAAAAACTGTCGTGCTTGAGAGTAATGATCTGCGAAGCTTTCTGCCCTGACTCTGCCTTTATCTCCAGACTCGTTAACAACCGCGCTATGAAAGCCTTTTGGTGACTCACGTGGAGAGTCTGTAGATAAGGAGTTAGGTTCGTAAGCAACTCTGCCAGTTGGCTGGTCCATCTGCATATGGCCATCACGTTGATGGTTGGCAAAAGGACATTTTGGCGCATTAATTGGTATCTGGTGGAAATTAGCTGAACCCAAACGGGATAGCTGAGTATCTAAATAAGAGAATAAGCGACCTTGTAAAAGCGGGTCGTTGCTGAAATCAATGCCTGGTACAACATGTGATGGGCAAAATGCGACTTGTTCTGTTTCTGCGAAGAAATTATTTGGCCAGCGATCAAGTACCATACGGCCAATCACTTTCAGCGGAACAAGCTCTTCTGGAATTAGTTTAGTAGCATCTAGATGATCAAATGGGAATTTATCCGCTTCTTCTTGGGTGAAAAGTTGCACGGCAAATTCCCATTCTGGAAAATCACCCGCTTCAATCGCTTCAAACATTTCACGCCGCAAGAAATCTGGGTCAGCACCAGCTATTTTAACCGCTTCATCCCATATCGTAGATTGAAGGCCTAGTTTTGGGCGCCAGTGGAATTTTACAAAAGTAGAGTCGCCACTTTCATTAATCAAGCGGAAGCTATGTACACCAAAGCCTTCAATCATGCGTAATGAACGTGGAATTGTGCGGTCGGACATGATCCACATCACCATATGCATGGATTCGGGCGTGAGCGAGATAAAGTCCCAAAAAGTATCATGCGCAGTAGCAGATTGTGGAAAACCACGATCTGGCTCCATTTTTACAGCGTGCACTAAATCAGGAAATTTGATTGCATCCTGAATAAAGAAAACTGGAATATTGTTACCCACTAAATCCCAATTACCCTCTTGCGTAAAAAATTTAATAGCAAAACCGCGTACGTCACGTGGCGTATCAACAGAGCCAGAGCCGCCAGCAACAGTTGAGATGCGTGTAAAAAGTGGCGTCTTTGTACCAACTTCCGTCAGTATTTTTGCGGTTGTGTATTTTTGTAACGAGGTTGTTAACTCAAAGTATCCATGAACACCAGTTCCGCGCGCATGAACGATACGCTCAGGGATACGTTCATGATCAAAGTGTGTGATTTTTTCTCGTAAGATGAAATCTTCTAATAACGTTGGGCCGCGAGGATTGGCTTTAAGCGAATTTTGATTATCAGAAATCCCTACTCCTTGATTAGTCGTCAATAAGGAATGATCGCCACTAGCGAGCTGATGAACCTCTCCACCATTTCCTAAATGAGTATTGCTGGAAGATGCTTTGTCTTTATTGCTTACTGACTTTTCGTTGCTCATAGAATCACCCTAAAAATGAAACTTACATTTTAAAAAGTAAACAGTTGGTATTAAGCTTTCTCAGCAATCAACTCTTGCTTACGAGCCGTGATTTTTTCGCCCAATTCCACCATATCCAGATTTGTCGCCTTCGCTTTCGGAAACATCTCGTTTTGCTCTTCTTTCACATGATGCTTCACATATTCACAAAGCACCTTTACTTTGGCGTCGTACATTTCTCCATCCGGCTCTTTGCCTTCAATTTGTGCAATAAGCGTTTTCAAGCTCGCATGCTCTACTGTCGCTTCAGGAACAAGCTCGTGATCTTTTAATGCCTTTTTAACCGCAGGATAAAAAATCTCCTCTTCTACTTGCGCATGAATACTCAACTCCATACAGATTTGAGCCACTAATTTCTTCCTCATGGCCTTTGTGGATGCTTTTTCATATTCATCAAACAGCTTGCTAACAAGTCTATGATCAGCAATGAGTAGTTTGATAGCTTCCTGAGATTTGATTGGAGCAATAAATTTCCCAGTCTTACCTTGTTCAGTTTTCATCGCACACTTTCCTTTTAGGAATACTCCATTTAATGAACGAATAGAGCGATTAAGATAATGAGTGGAATAGGCACACCAAGAAAAAATAATAATAATGAACGCATAATAGTCTCCAGAATGAATAGAAGGGATTAGTTAAATACGATTAAACATCACGCTCTCGACCACCCCAGGTAGCCGCAAGGCTTGCTGAAAACGCTCCCATCAGCAGTGAAACAAACAACCACAATGTTGCGTAGATAGTCGCTTTACGTGCTTTTTCGGCTGCCTCTTTCGCGGCTACTTCAGCATCCGCTTTCTGTTTCTGTAAGTTGTTATAAATATCATCGACGCGTTTTTCAGCCTCTTGCTGAGTCAAACCGGTATTCTTTAAAATTAGTTGGCCGATATAAGACATATCTGCTGCTGGCAATGTTTTTGCATCCATTGAATGAACAAAGATTCGTGTCACTTCTGATACTAGGGTTGTTTTTTGAGGCGTGCCAGTTGTGGCACTATCTTCTGTAGATGACTCAATGGGCATATGCATATTTGGTCGAAACAGAGCGTCAACAAAATATCCTAGCCCCTCAGTGCCTGACTGTATTCCATGATCAGAATTGCCAGATTCACCCGAAGCAACACCTGTCACAGTGGCAGCTACTGCTCCGCCAGCCAAACTGGCTGCGGCCTGTGTACCGCCACTAACAATGGTTCCGATTGCAGATGTAAGTAAGGCGGCAGTAGCAAGTGATGCAACAGCCCAAGATAGAAAACCATGTGCTGTATCGCGGAAATAGACTTCATCCGCATGCGCGCCAGCCCATTTTGCTCTTAGCCTTCCCGCTAGATAACCACCCATACCAGCTGCAAGAATTTGAGTAACCGTCAGCCAAACAATGGTAGAGATTCCAAATGCACCCGCACTAACACCTTTTTGCGCCCAGGGTGAAACAGATGACAGACCCAAACCCGCGCCCAAGAGTAAGAGGATTAACGATAATGCGGCAGCTGCTGTGGCTCCTGCCAATATCGCACCCCAAGAAACGGCACTAGCATTTAACGGGCTCTTATAATAATTTTCGGCTGAAGGTTCGCCAAGAACTAATTCTTCTGAGTATGTTTCATTGGATAGTGCCACAATTAACCTCCATTAAAGGGTGAATTTATGGATTGAGTATTGCACTATTTACTTCATGACTTTGTTAGTTAGCTAACATAATATTGGAATAAATCCAAAACTTGAGTCATGGTTAGGTATTACTCAAAACTTACATAGGACATATCAAGCAAGCCTATCCAGTGGAAAACTGACATCAATTGATAAGCAATTAAGATGCAGTCCTTGATATAAGGTGGTATAAATCAACCCTAATAATAGCTCATCTGTGACGTACTTTAATGCGTAATTCAACTTAAACGTTGAATGTCCGTTATGGGCCGAACTGCTTAATAATTGTTGCATTTGCTCGGCTTTAAAATAAGTTGTGCATTTAGCAATATGTAACTCTAATCATGAAAGTTATAATCATTACAAAAAAAGTGATATTAATATGATTAACGTTGTTTGTTTTTGTGGCTTCCTTATATTGGCCATTATTCATTTGTACTTTAGTCTCGTACAAAGAACCATCCTCCAAATTAGTAGATCTGGTGATTTGCCAGTCTTAACCGGTGCGTTGATGACGCCAAGCTATTTTGTCATCGCGCTACCGTTGACCATTATCAAATGGGGCATTCTTATTTACTGGGCATGGAAAGGATCAGCGGCGTTGGCGTTATTATTTCTTGCCATATTTTATTTGGCCAATGCTATGTTGCCAATTCCAGCAAAACTTACGCTTCCTCCTATCAGAACACAAATAGAACGAATAAAAGCGCGGGATAAAGAAACAGGAGAAATTTTAAGAGATGCGACCAATATTTGGGAAATGCGTGGTCGGCGTTTCTAAAAGCACCTTATATTTTTTATTTATTAATTAAAGAAGATTTTTTAAGCACAATCGATTTCGGTTCATTAATAACTAGCAGTAACTCATTTATTAATTTTGTTTTTTAGAGTTCTCTGCGGAGTGTCACGTTCAAGAAATAGTTAGAGAGATGCATTATTTTTAATATTTCACAGTTCACTCATCTATCATTCGCGATTGTCCTCGAATATAATTTCTCGTAAACCAGCTTTAGATATTTGCAACTAATTTCCCAATTGTGTTTCGTATATAAAGTATTAAACATAAGTATCAGGAAAAAGATGCAACAACCGGCCACTCCCCCTAATGAAAAAATTCGAATTGATACATTAGTGTCACTGGGTATCCTTGACTCTTCGCCGCAAGAACGCTTTGACCGAATAACACGACTAGCTAAAAGAATGTTTAGAGTGCCTGTAGCGCTTATCTCTTTGATAGATACAGATCGCCAGTGGTTTTTATCGTCACTTGGTTTGGATGTCAAAGAAACTTCTAGGGACATTTCTTTCTGTGGACATGCAATTTTAGGTGATGAGGTATTTATTGTATTAGACACAGTACTTGATCCAAGGTTTGTTGGTAATCCACTTGTTACAGGCTCTCCTAACATTCGTTTTTATGCGGGATGTCCGATTAGTGCCCCAAACGGAAGTAAATTAGGAACGATTTGCTTAATTGATCAATCACCGAGAGACTTTAGTGATGAGGATGCAGAGCTGCTACGCGATCTAGCTCGTATGGTAGAACAGGAAGTCGTCGCAATTCAATTGGCTACAATAGACGAATTAACAATGATTTCTAATAAGCGCGGGTTTGAATCACTCTCGAAGCGCGCACTATCACTGTGTAACAGAATGGGATTCTCAGCATCTTTAATGTTTATTGATCTTGATAAATTTAAATCTATCAATGATAAATATGGTCATGCCGAGGGTGATCATGCGCTTCGTGAGTTTAGTCACCTATTAAGAGAAACATTTCGAGATTTCGATGTAATTGGCCGTATTGGTGGTGATGAGTTTGCCGTACTACAAACGAAATGTTCGGCAGAAGAATGCAAAAAAAGCTTGGAACGTTTGCAACAAAATGTTTTAGATTACAACAGAAAATCAAACAGAGGATATGACATTGAGTTTAGTATTGGTTCTGTAGAGTACGACAATCAAAAACATGAGTCAATCAACAATATGGTTGCCGATGCAGACAGCTTAATGTACAAACATAAAAAGCTTAGATAAACTTTTTGTACACTTGATAGAGTATTTTCTGGCAAATCAAGTTTGAAGTAGAAGGAACACTGACTGGCGCGATGTCTTGCAATTGCTCTTTCTGTCAACGTAAAGGCTCACTCATGTGGTTCGTCCCGCGAGATAATCTTAGACTACTGCACACCAGAAGAGAACGCCAGCACCTACGAGTTTAATGACATACAGGAAATTTATTAGAAATCTTAGGCTTTCAGATACATAATTGGGAGTTGCGTCCTACTGTTAATCCGTGTGTCCCTGGTTCGAGCCCAGGTTGAGGAGCCAAATATTAAGCCTCTGACAGAGATGTTGGCGGTTTTTTTCGCTCTGCAATTCTTATTCCGCTCTGCAAAAATTACTTGAAGAAATAAAGCTCTTATTGATAGCGAACATATATCGACTAAAAATCGATAATGAATTGTGAGCCACCATTAGGTGGCTTTTTTTGTTAACATTTAAGTTGTAAATCTAATTACTTTAATGAAGACTTAATCAAAGACTGCAACGCATTTCTTAATAAATGTAGTTTTAGTGCGGCGATGCCCAACTGTATAACGATTATTAATAATCAATATTCAAAGTATTCTAATCTAAATTAAAAAAACATCTGAGGTATGAATGCAGAAAACTGTTCTGTTTGTAGTGGTATTTCTTCTCACTTTTCAAAGCTCTATCGCAACATCTGAGCAATCTAACCCTTCCGGCACAACCAGTAATGATATGAATCAAAACGTGCCTACGTTATTAATAACTGATGCTCCCCAAGTCGAAAAAGAGCCTGTTCGAATTCAGTCAGTGTTCGGCACTTCAAACCTCAAAGTATTTGCTTTGCCATTTGAAGATGGTTACCCAATGGGGCCTTTTGAGAAGCTTGATACAGCACAATATCTTTTTATAAGTAAATGCGGAGATATCCATTTTGCGAAATTGGATAGCGAAATGGTGTTAACGAAAACCGGCAAGAAATTGTCCAAGTTTATCCCTGGCAGTGAGAATTCTACTGAAGAAAGTGATGCCAAGAACGTGGTGTATTGTAAAGACTTATCTGGGGTTAAGGATTCGTTACTGATCAATCATTCACTTTTTGTCGCCTATACCGTTTGGGACGATCAATTTAATGGCGTCAGGTTAGCTGTATCTGAATTTGAACTAGATAAAGAGGGTTACGAACTTATCTTCAAAAGAGAAATATATTTAAGCCGACCCGCTATCAAAGAGCCCATATTAGGTCATCAAGTGGGTGGGAAGTTAGCTATTGGGGAAAATGACTACACGCTATATTTAAGTATAGGGGATTTTTCAAAGCCGGAGCGCGTACAAGACAACACTACGTCTATCGGCAAAGTCATTCGTATAGATTTAAAACGACTCAATGCTGAAGTCTTTGCGTCAGGTCTTAGATCACCATCAGGAGGACTTATGTATGATCGAGAGTCGAATGAGCTTTGGTTAACTGAGCACGGCCCTAGAGGCGGAGATGAGATCAATCTGATCAAGCGAAATAAGAATTATGGGTGGCCCATTGTGAGTTATGGAACCATTTATGAAAGAGATGGAATGGGCAATTATTATGGCAATAAATTTAACAGCCATGAGGGTTATGAAAAGCCTGTCATGACATTTCTACCATCCATAGGAATCGGTCCCATTGCTAAATATGCCAGCACTGGAAAAAACGACTATTGGGATAATAATTATTTTTTTGCCGGTATGGCCTCTAAAACCCTGTATCGGGCTAAGAAAGAAGGAGCGAGTTTTGTTTATGCCGAGCCCGTATTAACTGGGTATAGGATTAGAGCGCTTAAAATAGACCCTCAAGGAAGTTTTTACATAAGAACAGACGATAACGAGTTTCTCATATCTGAATAAAACAATTGAATTGAGAGTATTAGCCAATCGAACTCAAACAATCCGTGGATTTCTGGTTCGATCTCAGGTCGAGGAGCCAAATTCTAAGCGGGTTTCAGAACATATCTGAAACCCGTTTTTTATGTAGTTCACCAGTTTTTACCACTATTTACTCTTTACTCCCCTATTTTTGTCTCAACGTATTATGATTAGTAATTTAGATACATAGACTTACTTGAATATGATTCCATATTATTTTTACATTAATAAGAAAAAATAGAGTTAACTTAATCCATGTATCCGGTCAAAATTAAAATTCAAATTCAACATGGTAACGGCATTGCCTTTGGCCCGGGAAAAGCACAGTTGCTTCAAGCGATCAGTGGTCACGGTTCAATATCAGGTGCAGCCAAGAGTATGAACATGTCCTATAAACGGGCTTGGGATTTGGTCATGGTCATGAATGCGAGCTTTAAAGAACCGCTAGTGACTACCGTCATAGGCGGATCGCACGGAGGCGGCGCAACGCTCACATCCTTCGGGCACCATGTTTTGAAAGAGTACCTCTCTATCCAAGCTAAATCTGAGCAGTATGTATTTTCCGAAATGCATGACTTTTTAGACCTTTTAGCGCGCTGATAGGCGCTAAGCTAAAAGACTCAAGCCAATCCTCGCATTCTAGCAATTGTTACACAAATGTTAACATCGCTATATTTCTGATAATATAACGATATAACACCAAAGATGGTATTTAACGCAGAAATGAAGCTTTACCAAAGAAGGTATTTGCCCCCATTCGCACTTTGCCAATATAAAAACCAGGAGACATTATGCACTTCCCTCTTTCAAAACGAGTACTGCTATCTTCAATAATTACAGTTTCAATGCCACTAAGTGCAAGCGCAGAAAACTCAGACCTTGAAGCACGTATCCAGCAATTAGAAAAAGCGCTGCAAACGATGCAACAACAACGTGCCGAACAAGACAAGCAAGTCGAATTATTAACCAAAGAATTGGTAGGAATTGAAAACCAAGTCAGCCAATCAAAAATAACTAGATCAGAAGAAAAAGGGAGCAGTAAAGGTTCGCCTATTTATGGCGCCTTTAAAGATGGCCTGGTATTTGAAGATGGCACAGGTAACTGGAAATTGCAGTTGAACGGTCGTATCCAGACTGACTATAGAACCTATCAGCCAGATGAGTGGAAGAATGACACATTCAGTATTCGTCGCGCAAGATTCGGCGGTACTTTTTCCTTCTTAAAGGATTTTGCAGTGCGGGTTGAAGGCGAATATGCAAACGATAATACGGGCGCAAAAGGCACGACAGCTTTAACATATGGCTATCTGGATTTTAATCGCTGGCCAGCTGCAAAGATTCGTGTCGGTCAGTTCAAACCATTTTTCGGCTTAGAACGCCCACAAAGTACCAATTTTACTGACTTTACTGAACTCTCTTTAGCAACCAATAACGGTTCTATATTTACCTCAACCTATGACCGAGGCGTCATGGTATTTGGCGATCCGTTACCATGGCTGAATTACAATGCTTATATAGTGAATGGCACGGCACAAAACGTCGATGATGTAAGAGATAGCAAAGATATCGGCGGTAGAATTAACGCTAACTTTGCCAGCTTTACTGAAAATAAAGACTTAGTGTTGCATGTTGGCGCATCAGCAAGTACAGGAAGTATCGGTTTTTCTACTTCAGCAGGTAATAGTATTGCGCAAAGTACAGAAGGCAGTGGAGTACAATTTTTTAATGTTGCAAACATTAGCTCAGCACTCACCTCCGATCGAGATCGTTTGGGTCTGGAAACTGCATTGGCTTATGGTCCTGTAAAAGTACAGGCGGAATATATCAATGCGAATTTTGAAGGTAAACGCGGTCCAACTGCTGCTGGAATTGCCTTTGATAATGACATCAAGGTATGGTACGCCGATTTGAATTGGCTAGTCACAGGTGAATCATATGCAGATACCTACAAAAGTGGTGTATTTGGTAGATTAAAGCCAAAAAATAATTTCGATACCAAAGACGGCTGGGGCGCTTTCGAATTGGGCTTACGTTACAGTAAGTTTGATGCATCAGATTTCAAATCATTATTACCAGCAGCAACAGCAACTACCGCATTCAGCAGTGAAGCAAGTTCTTGGACAGCTGGTGCCAAATGGATAATGAATCCAAATTCACGTTTAGTGCTTAACTATATTCAAACGGAATTTGAAGATGACATTCGAATTAATGGCAAACTTGACGACACTGAAAAAGCGATTGTGCTAAGAGCCCAATACGACTTCTAATCGCTACTACCTAACAATTAAGGAAAAAAACATGATGAAAAATATTGCTACATGGGCAATTGCCTTACTGCTTGCAATTTTAGGTATCGTTGCGAATGCTGATGACAAAGTTACCGTATTTGCTGCTGCTAGCTTAACCAACGCCATGACTGACATAAGTGTGCAGTACGAAAAAGAAAAGGCGACTAAAATCACCCACTCTTTCGCCGCCTCTTCAACCCTCGCAAAACAAATTGAAAATGGTGCACCTGCGGATATTTTTATCTCAGCGGATACTAAATGGATGAATTATTTGCAGGATAAAAAACTGATTAACGTAGCATCGCGTAAAGAGTTCTTAGGCAACAAGTTAGTGCTTATCGCCCCAAAAGGCCGTGGTTTTAACGTGAAGCTTGAGAAGTCATTCGATTTCTCAAAAGCTTTTGACGGTAGATTATGTACCGGTGACATTGAATCCGTGCCTGCAGGTATCTACGCTAAGGAATCACTTACTTATTTAAATTGGTGGGATGGGATTAAAACCAGAATCGTCGGTGCACAAGATGTAAGAGGAGCACTGGCATTTGTTGAACGCGGTGAGTGCGGCGCGGGAATTGTCTATGAGACCGATGCTAAAGTTTCGAATAAAGTAGAAATTATTACAACCTTTCCAGAAGAGAGCCATAAGCCTATTGTTTATCCAATGGCATTTGTGGCGAATGCAAAAAATGTGAATAATGATTATTTTGCTTATATTCAATCTAATGCAGCTTTGGAAGTTTTCCAAAAGTATGGTTTTAGCATTCTCAAAAAGCCATAAAGTCAATTTGATTTAATAATAAACGTTGGCATTTACTCTATTTTCATACTAAGCGCTGCAACCGGCATAGGGCGCACTCATTGACAGTGCGTCCTATGTATTAAGTCATCAATTTGTAACTTTTCAACGCCATCGGATTCATTTGAATAAAGAAACCATGCATTCTTGTCGATATACGGGAGAATTAGCACTAGCAAGTTTTATTGTCCGGTCAAACTTTTGACTTTAGTTCTTTTCCATAAAAGGCTTTCAAAATCGTTAGCAGGAATTGGCTTGGAAAATAAATAGCCTTGCCCAAAATCACAACCTGCCGCCATCAGCAAATCTAGTTGCCCTTGAGTTTCAATACCTTCTGCAACTACTTTTTTGCCTAACTTATGCGCCATGGCGATAATGGCCTCGCATAACACTAAATCGCTAGAATCCGGATAGATATTAGACGTGAATGACCTGTCAATTTTCACATAATCAATATTGAATTTCCTTAAGTATGCCAGCGATGAATAGCCAGTACCAAAATCATCAATTGCTACTTGAATACCGGCTTTGCTATAACTATCCAGCTGACTTATTACCCCATCACGGGCATCCAGCAATAGACCTTCAGTAATTTCGATACAAATGCTGTTTCCGGATAGTCCTAGTGACTGTAGATGGTTGATCCAATTCAGGTGATATTTGAGGTTAGCCCTAAACTGCACTGGAGAGCGATTGATGCTGATTTGAAAATCGGGCTGATGGGCACGCCATTTAACGACCTGATCTACCGCTTCGGCAAATACCCAGTCACCAATTCCAATAATCATGCCGGTGTGTTCGGCAATAGGGATAAACTCATCCGGGTTAACCAAACCGCGTTGTGGATGTTGCCAGCGAATTAGGGCTTCCGCTTTATGAATATTGCCGGATGCGAGTTCTACAATAGGCTGGTAATACAATCGAAATTGATTTGCTGCCAATGCGCCGCGCAAATCGTTGCTTAGATGCATGCGAGTTAACGCAGCTTCTTGCATGAATGCAGTGAAATAGTGATAGCGGTTTCTGCCCTGCTCTTTAGCCGCATACATCGCCTGATCTGCATTTTTAAGCAATACATCCACCTCTGTGCCATCAACCGGATAAACACTGATGCCTATGCTGGTGGTGATATACACAACCTCACCTTCCAAATTAAAAGGCTCAGCAAACTTATCTAAAATATTTTGTGCAATAGGCTCAGTACTCATTTGATTATTGAGACTACTCAATATGATGGTGAATTCATCGCCACCCATGCGTGCGACAGTATCATCAGCTCTCACACAAGTCACTAGGCGATCCGCGGTTTCTTTCAGCAACAAATCTCCCATATCATGCCCGAGTGTATCGTTGATTTCCTTGAAGTTGTCCAAATCCAAGTACATTAAAGTGATAGATTGGTTGTTGCGCTGACTCTTTTTAATCTCTTGTTGAAAACGGTCTAGAAATAAATTTCGATTAGCCAGATGAGTGATTTGATCGTAGTGTGCCAAGCGAAACACTTGAGCCTCAGCATTTTTCCTCTCACTGATGTCAGTATGTGTACCAATCATACGCAAAGGTTTACCATCATCGTCGCGGCTGATAACCATACCGCGACTTAGTGTCCATTTCCAAGTGCCATCTTTGCAAAGAAGTCGAAATTCAGACGTATAGATATTTCTCCTCCCTTGTAAATAAGCTTGCGTGTCTTCCAGCATATGAGACAAATCATCTGGATGCACAAGCCTGCGCCCTGCCGTAGCAGTTTCTTCCAGTTCATTATTGATATATCCGTAGATTTCCTTCCATCGTGCCGAGCGAAATACTTGGTCCGTGACCACATTCCAATCCCAAACGCCATCTCCAGCGCCTTCTAGCGCGAATTTCCAACGATCCTCGCTTACATTTAAAGAGCTTTCTATTTCAAGATATTCCTGTATGGTTTTACGTACTAAGAAATAAAGCAGAAGTGCGGTAAGCATAATATATGCCCAGCCTTTATAAATACTGTAATGAGTATACTGTTCTTGCGTAGTGACCAGCGTCTGAAGGATACGATCGCTGAAAAATATCCATATAACGCCAATTAAGATATAGACGATGAAAATACGTAAAGCAATTAAATGAGGGGGAGATGAAGTTTTTTTCCAAAAACTTTTCAACATGTTGATCCTTTGAATATTTGGCGCATTGTCTGGCTATATGTCATTAATTTTAAAGCCAAACTACATTGAGTATGTGTATCTTAGATAAGATTTAATCGAATAAAAACTTAAGTTCACTCAATTGCTAATCCGGATGTTTCTGGCTTTCACTCAATTTGAGCAGCCAAATTCGAAAAGGCCTACAGAAATGTAGGCCTTTTCGTTTAAATTAAGTCATAGCCATTGATTTTATTAAAGCCATATTTCGCACTTGGTAATCAGTTCTGCCTGATTTGATGCATTAAGTGTATCTCTGGCATTTCTAAGTTGATTTTCTATGGTACGAATTGACTTCCCTAGCTCTTCAGCAATTTGCTTATAGCTAAAACCTTTTGCCGCAAGTTTAATGGCCATCAATTCAGACTGTGTGGGTTTTTTGATGAGTCGATACTTTTCAGGATCGTGCCAATAATGGCTAATACCAAGCAATGGCCCCAAAAACACCTCACTGAACACTGCGACGAAATCAATTTCGGTTGGCGTCCAAACATGGTGTTCATGCGTAAAATCTATACATGTCATGCCCACGGGGGTTTTATCCCAAACGAGTCGCTGAAACAAAATTGACTTACTTTGTATGGATTCAAATTTTTTTCTTGAATCATAGAGTAACGGATTTGATTGCACGTTATCACACGCCACTGGCAAGCGCTGATGCCAAGTTTTCTGAAATACTTTATCTTGATTAGAAAATACGGTACCTGTGCAATTCGGAGGGTCTGAACTCAGGCTATAATAAATCGAAGCAGGCTTATAGATATGATCTTGTGGTCTAGCAAAGCCAATATCTGCGCGACATGCCTCAAGTTTTTTCACAATAAACTCTAAGGCAATTGTCATCATCTCATCTGGGTCTTCAACTGTTAATATCAGATGAGCAACACAGTTAAGCGTATCTTGTGGAAACACCTCTCTGTTAGCATCAATAAAATGCTGTTTTAAAACACGCTTTGAAGGCGGCTCATCTTTATAATTGAATAAATTCAATTAGTTAACCTCAGTAAGTTCATACATACCCAGTTGTCATCGTAGTAATTTCTTTTTTATATATTACTCTTAATTCTTGATTATTTGTCAATCCATATAATTCATGAAATTTACATTACGTTTACACTTTAATTACAACAAAATTACTTTTTATAGGTTTTATAGGGGTTTCTTGTCAAGAAATTACATTCCATTAACAAATATGATGTCTCTAATGAAAGAACAAACGTTCTTAATTAAATTATCAATTTTTAATTGTGGGGATGAAAATGAAAAAGTCATATTTATTAGGCGGCGTCGTTGTTGCAGTTGCTGTTTCATATGCCGCAGGATTAATGGCGCATGGTGTAGAGGTACCTGCTGGTAGTAAAAAAATGGAGTACTTTAAAAATGCTTCACGCATGAAAATTAAATCCATGAATGTAGAAGGAACTAATGCTTTCTTGGAAGACATTGTTGCATCCAGCGACCCTAAAGCACCTATCGCCTGTGGTTTGTTCAGAATGGATAAAGGTAAATCATTAACTTATACATATGGTTACGATGAAGCTAAAATCATTATCAAAGGTGAAATGACTATTAATGATGGTACTACAGCAGTGAAAGCGTTACCAGGCGATGTGTTTTTCTTCCCTAAAGGCTCAACCATCAACTTTAAATCAGAAAGCTCAGGTTTAGGTTTTATTTGTGGTCAACGTGAAATAGATGGCGCTTAATTCACATTTAACCGATTAATTATTAAAACCTATTGAACCAGCAAAAGCTTAGAAGGAAAACGATCATGAAAAAAATGCCGACTTACAAATTGTCACTGTTGGCTTCTTTATGTGTTGCGGCATTAGTGGCGCAGGCAGAAGAGAGTATTAATCTTACGGATCTAACACAGGGAGATCCTTTCTTTTACACCAGTGACCAGAATATTAAAGAAAACGACGGCCAGAAGGCTCTAGTGGGCACAGGTCGACCTAATAGAACGCACTCACAGATTCCGCACCTGCCCTTCTATACCGGGTATATGAGTACTAATTATACTTACCGTTTTGTTAACGTGGCTGAGCAAGTATTAACCATGATTGGCGAAGGTAAGCATGGCCTTTGGCGTGTGCAGGAAAACGGCACAGTGCGTGAATACCTGAAAAAAGGTGCAAGCGGCTTACCTGCAACTGCAGATTTAGCAACTAAAGAAAATTTAGCAACAATAGAAAGTGACTACAGTTCTTATTTACCTGAAGAAAGTTGGGCGGGCTATAAATTCCCGGATGAAAAAATCACAAAAGATGGTCAGTTAAACTTTGTCGATTTGCCAATTAGCCACCCCAAATACAAAGGTAAATATGCAAAACATGAGCCTATAGAACTGCCTAACTTTTATTGCACCATGTCTGAAAACGATTACCCATATGCCAAACAGGCAATGAACTTTGCTTTTAGTCAACCCGGTGCAAATAAAGTTGGTCCTCTAGGTAAGCGAGCTGGTTTGGATGTAAAAGAAAATTACACCCAAGTTCTTAGACTCAATCAATTATCAGATGCTCGCTCTTGGGTGAATGTTGGTCAAAAAGGGAAAGATAATCTGCATGTGAAATGGGAAGCCATTGATGCCAATAAAACAAATGTTGAGTATTACTTAGTAGAGCGCCCTTTCTTTAATAAGCCTTACCTTTTTGTTACAGCGGTTTATGACAATAAAGATAATAACGACCTAAGATATGTAAGACCTGACGGCCCTTATTACGACAGTATAAAAAATGCAGGATTGAAGTTAAAAACTACCGTTACTGCTCAACCAAGATTTCATCTCGAAAATGGTGAAATTGGCAAAACTGTGGGATTACCAATCTATGGCGTACATCATCCTAACCGTGCAGCATTTAATGGTGGTGGTGCCTGCCCTTTCAAAGGCGGTGATTGGGGTCGTTACCCTAACACCACAGGCGGTTCAGGCTGGCCTACACAATATGAAGAAGTTACTCCACTTTGCGATGCAGTATTAGTAGACATTAAGTTTTACAGCAATCTTGATGGCAGAGATTGGAACAATGCCAACAAATACATGGCTAATGCGGGAATAGCGAAACAAACGGTTACTTACAAAATGCAGCCTGGTGAATATGGTGTATTTGACGACCCATACAACACGAAACGTGGTGTTAAAAATACTGAAGCGCAAAATGTGCCAAGTCAGGTGCCGATTACCTACCCAGCTGTAGAACCAGTCGTTACTTATGTTAACCCACCCAAACTGGACTTAGCTAATCGCATGGTCCCTGCAGCAGGCACAACTTGCCGCCCTGTACATCAATAAAACGAATGGGCTGTAAGGCTTCAATTAAAACTAGGAGAAAGAAGTGTACACACGTTTATTTAAATCTGCGAGTTTGCTCGCGGTGAGTATGATTTTGTCTGCAAATGCTTTAGCTGCAGGCGCAGATAGACCGAAAGAAGAAACCGCACCCCCAGCTGAAACTGGACTTAGCCAACCGCATAGTTACCCACTAAAGGCATAACTTGCTGCCCTGTGCTCAATAAAAACAAATCAGCCGTAAGGCTAAATTAGAATTAGGAGAATGAAATGTACGCACGTTTATTTAAAACCGCTGGGTTACTCACGGTAGGTATGGCCTTATCTGTAAATGTACTCGCTGCAGGAGCAGATAAATCTAAAGAGGAAGCATTGTCCATCGAAACAGGTCCCGCTGAAACAGGCCCTGCCAAAGCAGCAAAAGAGTCTACTGCATTTGATGATTTTCTGGATAGTGAAACACTGTTTGGCGGTAAATTTACCACTTGGGTAGAATTTGCTTCAGACTATGTTTTTCGTGGTGAATCAGAAACCAATGACGGAAAAATCCCATCATTAAAAGCAGCAATTACCTGGTCTCATCCAAGCGGCCTGTATTTAGGCTACTATGGTGCAAACAATCTCTTTCCAGGAGGCGACTCTGAAGGTAACAATCCAAAGATAAATGCTATTTGGGGCCCATATATTGGATACAGTGCTAAAGATATTGCGGGCACAGGATTTAACTACAATGGTATGTTTTTCCAGTATGTATATCCAGGCGACAGTGATTCTAATTATTTAGAGATGTTCAACTACATAGATAAACAAATTGGTCAGCTAAATCTTAAACTTGAATATTCTCCAACCATCACAGATTGGTTTGGCGTTAAGGGGCTTCAATCGCACAACATAGCAATCCATCCTAGTTATGCATTGCCACATAAGTTTGTAGTATCAGGAGGCGTTGGCTATCAATTCTTCCATAACAGTGGTCCTAATCTGGATGCAAATGCGAATGGTAAGGAAGAGCTTGATTGGTGGCATTGGAACGTAGGTGTTAGCCGTAAGATGTTTGGCTACAATGTTGACTTACGCTACCATGATACTAATATTAAAAAAGGCCATCATGATTTTTATGGATTCTCTAATAACCACCAAATTGTAGATTCACGTTATGTGATCTCGGTTTCTAAAAGCTTTTAATTAAACAATATCAGCCTGCCCTTTAGGGGGCAGGTTTTTTTTAATCATTGCGCCATATTACGCACCGGTATAGCAAGTCTTCAGCAATTTAATCCTGTTTCTTTTTGAAACTATGGTTTTGTTAAAAAATACCGGCAACCCGTTGTAAATCAATGTTAACTTAGTCATTAATAAAGCAGTTTCACTAGATTTTAGTAAGCTTTAACCTTAAGCTTTCATCTTGGATTATAGCTTTTTTGATAGTGTGTTTAAGTCGCTTTCATTTAAACAAAATATCTAAAAATCTAAAGTTTAATTTAAGGAATCAACTGGTGAATCTTAGTAATGAAAAATTGATGTTATTGTCAAAATTTGCGTCAAAAGCCAAAAAGCATATCGGGTTAGTTAAGTTAGAGAGGGTTCTCACGAATCCACATTATGCAAGCAACATTTTGACTAAAGCTGGATTATCTGACAATCAAGAGCTCACTCAATTAACAAAAATGGTGAACAGCGAGTTAAACCTTAATCTGATTGAGATGAACGCTATTGAACACTACGTCGCCGCCTTAAGTGAGAAAGGCGCTAACAGAGACACTATTTGGGAAAGCAAGTATTTTTTGATTGTACTCGCCGATTATCTTTATGGCGTTCATGCTGACGGTGCATCATATCGTCGAGCTGTGGAAACGATGCTCTTGCATGCTGACACTGAGGAACAGACTTTTTGCATAAAACTTGCAAGAGATTTTTATCCTTTTTGGATAAGTGAGTGTAGATTAGCTTTTGGCGCGAATCATCAGGCGGCCTTAAAACCAAATCAGCTAGAAAATGATGTAATCAACGCAACATCGTTAGAGCTATGGAACACGATTGAATCAGAGTTTTTTTCTGACATTGAGAGCCAGCCATTACATTTATATGTAGAGTCTTTAAGACAAACAGATATGCTAAGCGAACATATCAATACCAGGCAGAAATTTGTCTTGATGCTTATTAAGGTGCTAAGGGAGGACAAGAACGGCAAACAAGCTTACCGTAAAGCAGTTGATAAAATTCAAAGTCTATTTATCAGTCAAGATTTAAAAGAATTTATTTCAATAGTCTCACGCGAGTTTTATAGCTTTTGGACTGGGAGTCTAAGCACGGGATAGTGATTGAATCACTCATCTTTCTCAAAAATTCTTCGTCCTTCATCTTCTATATCTTCAAACTGCCCACGGTAAAC
>Ga0123398_1045603_pt1 | contig 62298 bp, 81 predicted proteins | sample T5LHNO3metaT_FD_89926 | JGI IMG/M metagenome (GOLD analysis project Ga0123398, IMG submission 89926) | Methane-oxidizing artificial microbial communities from Washington, USA to study methane cycling - T5-LHNO3 metaT (Metagenome... | ecosystem: Engineered > Modeled > Simulated communities...
AGTGGCACTGCGCGATATGCCGGCCGGGGGCTTGAACGCGAATGTCTTGGACCTAAGCCGCTTTATCGCCATGGTCTTGGCGGACGGCAAAACCAATGGCCGGCTCATATTGAAACCGGAAACCCTGCATGAAATGCTGCGGCAGCAAAACCAGGATGTGGCGCTGGATGTGGGTACCAAAACCGGTTTGGGTTGGTTCTTGACCAGCAAGCCCGGTATCGGCGAAGTGGCCGCACACGGCGGCGCAACACTGTTTCACCGTAGCCTGCTGACGGTGGCGCCGGAACACAAGCTGGGCGTGGTCCTGTTGGCAAATTCCCCGCCCACCGGCGACTTGATCGACAAAGTCACCGATAAAGCCCTAAAACTGGCGGTTGCGATAAAAACCGGTATGCCGCCGCCGGAGGAAACCGAAACACCCGTGGTCGAAACCCGCGGCTTAACCCCGCAAGAACAGCAGTTGGCGGCCGGGCACTATGCAACCGCGCTGGGCTACATCAAGTTAACGGCGGATGGCGATACCCTGTCCACGGAGTTGAACGGTAACAGCATGGATTTGGTCGGTAGAGCCGATGGTAAATTCGGCATTCGCTACAAGCTGTTGGGTTTGATACCGCTACAACCCAAGCAACTGGCCGAAGTGGGCGTGTCGGTGCGCCATGTCGACGGCCATGACCTGGCGCTGGCCCATTGGCACGGCCAAACCTTTGTGTTGGGAGAAAAAATTCAACCGGTAGCGATTCCCGACTCCATGCGTAGTCGTCTGGGCGAATACGAGATTGTGAATCTTGCCGAAGGTGCGGCGATGGTTCCGGAAAAATGCGCGCTACGCGAACGGGACGGTTTTTTGATGCTGGAGTATTCCATCCCCACTTTCGACATGAATAATCTGACTTTTCCCATTGCACCGGTATCGGAAAATGCAGCCGTCATTCTTGGGCTGGGACGAGGCATGCAGGAAACCGTTCGGCTGGAGACGATCAATGGCCAAGATTTTGTCGCCTATTCCGGATATTTATTGCGGAAAAAATAAGCAAACCCTTTAGGTCTAACAGACTCTCAAACAATTGGCATTCTTCAACATTTTCACACGCATGGACGTTTTATCAATGCGTAAGCTTTGCCATTAGCGGCCGCCGCCAGTCAAAACGGGTTTTATGAGTGTTTCTAATCGTGCCATCATCCATCAAGAGTTATTCCGATGAGCGAGTTTATCGCCTATCTGCCGGAAGTGTTCGAACTGTTCGGGAGCATTCAGATCCGCAAGATGTTCGGGGGCTATGGGGTCTACCACGATGGCTTGATGTTTGCCCTGGTGGCCGACGAGACCCTTTATCTCAAGGCGGATGCTGAAAATGCAAAGTTTTTCGAGGAACAGGGGCTTGCGCAATTCGCCTATCAGCGGGAAGGCAAGATGGCGAAAATGTCGTATTACAAGGCACCTGCTGAGTTTATGGAAGAGCGCGAGCAGGCCGCTATCTGGGCGCGCCGCTCGTACGATGCGGCATTACGGGCTCAGCGTAAAAAACGCAAAAGCAAAACGGACACGACAGTGATACGCCATTTAGACTGATTCAGAACATCTAATATCGAATAATGTTGAAACCCTCTTCCTGCTGAGGGGCTACGAAGTAACTCGTGATTAGGTCAAATTCGGTATCAGCCACTACAAAAGCGTGAGTGCCAGACGTGTTTCTCGCACGTAAACGTGTCAAGCATTTGTCATCCGACACATCAAGAAAATGCAGTACATGCTCCGATTCGACTCTGTCGATAAGAGATCTCATCCATTTTCGGTTTGCGACGGTGTTGGCTGGAAAATCTAATACCACGGACACACCTATACGAAGTAAATCGGTCACGTGTGGCCCGATCGCGCCACGCAAATTTGAAGCACACCGAACATAGTCCGCCACAGTCTTGATGTCGTCTGGATATAGATGTGCAAGCCAAGTGTCCTCGCTGAGGATCACCGTGTCCGGAGTCTTGGCCAGTTCCTTTGCCAATGTCGATTTGCCAGAGGCGATTTTTCCGCAGAGCAGATGCAGTGTTGGCAGTAGTTTTGACATTTTACATGGCTCCCAGTAAGTCAGTGCCATACGAATTATCAATAACACAAAGCCACTTGCCGGCAGGGTCCTCCCGGAATACATAGGTGGCGCGTCGTGAGATGCAACTCGTCACACCTGTGTTATCGGTCGTTTCCAGAACGGTTTCCATGATTACTAGAGCCGTATTCCCGCTCCGAATGACATGCATCGCGCCTTGCTTGACCACAAGACTATGGTTGAAATATTCGGCAATTGCGAGGAACGCCTTATGGATTTGTTCCTTGCCTGTTGCAATCAAGCCTGGCTTGATGACATGCGTTGCATCGTCTGCGTAGAAAGCCATCAATGAATCGAAGTCCTCTTCAGTGATTGCTTTGTCAGCAGCTTCGATAACTTGTTTAAGTGGATGGTATGCCATATCGATCTCCTTGGTAGGATAAGTCACCAAGAGACAGGCAATAAAAAACCCGCCTCAGGGCGGGTTGCAGTAGAAAGTAAACGTGCTAACCCACCATTGGTGAAATGGTGGTAATAATAGCCAGCAGGGTTGGGAACACGTTAATCATGATGGGATGTTAACAGAGGTCATGGTGCCGATCAAAGGATAAACTAGCAGTGCTCGATTTTTTAGAAATACAACACCGGCTCCCTAAAGCTGCCGATCAATAAAATCCGCGCGAGTAAGATTCGCTGCGGAGAATCCCGCCTTTTGCATGCCAGCTTGGTTCGGATGTTGATAGCGGCGTTTCAATTTCTCGCCAAATGCATCTTCCATGCCGCCCGCGCTATCAGCACAATAGCCCCAAGAAAACCGATCGTGGTCAACGAAAAACTCAGCGCCGCCTGGAGCGGAAAGTGCGGTTCGACCGGGATTGTCGCAACGGCCTTGGGCGTCAGGCCTCTTAGCAAAAACGCCAACGGATTGAAGAATGCGCCGAAGCAACAAGCCGCGATTAGCCAATACGGCGGGTCTATGGCGAATTGGCGGAAGCCCAGGAAAAAAAGCAGTAAAAACTGCGCCATCATCAGGTAATCGACATGGGCGCGGATGATGTCGTCGCGTTCCGCCAGGCGGGCGGCCAACGCACCGCCCGGGAAAAACAGGGTGACGCCCAGCACCCAGGCGATGGCCAATGCTATGAGCAGACACAGTCCGCCAAAGCTTAACAAAATCAGATTGGCGGTGGAGACAGGGTTTTGTGCGGTCATGGTTTTCCTCGTCGGATTGTTTATGGATAAGCGCTGGCGGAACGTAGATTGTCCGCGCTACCGGCTTTGGGCTAGACTTCGCCTAAATTTTGTGGCTGGCAGCGACGAGGAGTGTAAACAATGAAGGAAACACCGCGCTTGTACAAACGTGCTGCACTCGGCGATAACCCGTTCGACGCACTATGGGATATTCGCGACGGCCGTACGTATTTCACCGGTCCTTTGTACTACAACGCCAGCCACCAGCACGGCGCGCCGGTATTTCTGGCTAGCCTCTACGGCAAGTTTCGCTTGCGTCTCCAAGGCGGCGATTGGCTGTGGTGCTGCACTGCCGTTATTCCGGCCGGAGTGTTGCATGAACTGGATGTCGGCGGCGAGCCGATTACCGTACTGTATATCGAGCCTACCGTCGCCGGCGCCGACGCCTTCAAGCCGCTGATCAACAATAGCCGGGCGCTCGACGGCGCCTTGGTCGGCAACGGCGGCGAAATTCGTTTCATGCGCGACTTGTACGAAGACCGCTACAAGCCGGACTGGACGACGGAACCGCTGCTGGACCTACTGGGATACGCCAAGCGGCGCGCCCACTCCGCCGTCATCGATCCGCGCCTGACGCGTGTCGTCGATTATTTATCCGAATACGGCGACGACCTAACACCGGTGATGACCTGGGCCATGCAAGCCGGTTTGTCGCCGTCGCGCTTTCAGCACCTGTTTACCGAACAGATCGGTGTGCCGTTCCGGCGTTATCGCGCCTGGAACCGGATGCGCAAGGCGATTCGTAAAATCATACGCGGCCAAAACTTTACCACAGCGGCACACGCCTCCGGCTTTACCGACTCCGCGCATTTCAGCCACGAATTTCGCAAAACCTTCGGCGCACCGGCTACGATAGGCCTGCACCGATTGGCGAGGTTGCAGCCTTAAGTCTTGCAAGCCTGTTGCGGCAAAGTGAAGTAGCCCATAAGCAGAAACGAGTATCGCGTACAGGGACGCGGGAACGTTCGAAATGCGTGGCGGGTTACAAACCTTCGTTCCGGTTAGCAAGTCAATCCGTCAATGGCAATTTAACTTGACGCTCAGACCTGTTTTTCATTAAATGACCGCGCTTGTACTCAGGGCGGGGCGGAATTCCCCACCGGCGGTATCTCGGGTTTGACTCGAGGAGCCCGCGAGCGCCGCAATCGCAGTTGTTGAGAATGCGGGTCAGCAGATCTGGTGAAACGCCAGAGCCGACGGTCATAGTCCGGATGAAAGAGAACAGCGCCAAGTATTCCACACGTTTTGTCGTGTCCGGAAGGCTTGTTTCTGCTCGTAAATATTATCTTTCAGCCCTGATTCTGGTGCTTCCATAACTTATTAGGAGTTTTACCATGAATCAGACTTTATTGACCCCGTTCGGCGATGCGAACGAACGCGTGGAATACGCGTTAGCCGCTTTGCGTCGAGGGCAGGGAGTGTTAGTCACCGATGACGAGGCGCGCGAGAACGAGGGCGACCTCATATTTGCCGCCGAAACCCTCAGTGTGCCGCAAATGGCTATGCTGATTCGACATTGTAGCGGCATTGTTTGCCTTTGCTTGCCGGAAGAAAAAACCCAATCTTTAGGGTTACCGATGATGGCGGAGCATAATTCCAGCCGCTACAGTACGGCTTTTACCGTCTCAATCGAAGCGGCACACGGTGTCACCACTGGCGTCTCAGCGGCTGATCGGGTTCGGACTGTGCAAGCGGCGATTGCGGCCGATGCCAAAGCGGATGATTTACGCCGGCCCGGCCATGTATTTCCATTAAAGGCCCGGCCGGGCGGCGTATTGGAGCGCGCTGGTCATACCGAAGTGACGGTGGATTTAATGCGGTTGGCTGGGCTTAAGCCTTACGGCGTGTTATGCGAACTGACCAACCCCGACGGCTCGATGGCGCGCCTGGCGGAAATCGTCGAGTTTGGCCGTTGCCATCAGATGCCGGTATTGACCGTCGCTGATGTGATTGCCTACCGTTTGGCACGCGAATCGCCGGCGTTATCTTTGGTATCGGAACGTTTGACAGCTATCGCTTGACGCTATTCAGCAACTCTAGCCGTCGCGCTGGGGTTGCTGTTTTTAATCGGATAGTCGTGGTTATCTAATTTAACCGCAAGAATCTGAGATTTCAGTATCCAAATTAAGCGCCTATTGTTTGCCGATTTGATCTGGTGAACGCGCGAAGTCATTGCGGCCTTACGCTTGGTTTCGCTGAAAAGTGCGGTGGTCCGCAATCCATTTTGTAGCAAAGCTTCGATAACTTTTAACCAATTTTCCACCTATTAGGATGTCACTTGGCGCTAACCTTAATCATCGGCAACAAAAATTATTCGCCCTGGCCCTTACGTCCTTGGCTGGCAGAGGCGCAAGTAGAAACTGAAATTAGTCAGGCGTTCGAAGAATGAATGCGAAGATTTGGGCGGCGTTGTTGGCCGTTTATCTGGTGTGGGGATCGACTTATTTGATGATCCGTTTTGTGGTCGAGACGCTGCCGCCATTTTTGTCGGCCGGAATGCGTTTTGTGGTGTCCGGCGTCATTTTGCTGGCTTGGCGGCGTCTGGCCGGCGATGCCTCGCCGACTTTGCGGCAGTGGCGTTCAGCCGCCATTGTCGGCACTTTGTTATTGCTCGGCGGCAACGGTTTGGTCTGTTGGGCCGAACAAACCGTTCCGTCCGGTGTCGCCGCGCTGATCATCGGTGCCGTGCCTATGTTTCTGGTGATTGCCGACGCACTCAGGCCTAACGGCGTCAGACCTACGCTACGCGTATTGATCGGCCTGGTCATTGGTTTTATCGGAATTTACCTGCTAGTCGGTCCGTCGGTGTTTTCGGACGGCATGCCGTTAAACATGTCCGGTGTGGTGGCGCTATTGCTCGCCAGTTTGCTTTGGGCCGTTGGTTCTATCTATAGCAAGACCGCGGATTTGCCGAAGACGGCGCTGATGACAACCGGCGCGGAAATGCTGGCCGGGGGATTTGCGTTGTTGGTTGTCAGTGTTCTAAGCGAACAATGGAGCATCTTCAGTCTTACCCAGGTATCGACCGACTCATGGCTGGCCTTGGTGTATCTGATAGTGTTTGGCTCGATGATCGGTTTCGCATCTTATGCTTGGTTGCTGCAGAATGCGCCGATTTCGCTGGTTGCGACCTATGCCTATGTTAATCCGCTGGTGGCGGTGTTTTTAGGTAACTGGTTCGTGCAAGAACCGCTCACGCCGCGCATTCTGAGTGCATCGACTGTCATCATCGGGGCTATCATCTTTATGAACAGCGAGCACAGTTCACGGGTCAAGCCGGCAGCGGCGCGAGGCGTGAGCAAATGATGCACCTCGACACAAGTGAACCCACTTGAGTCTCGGCGCTGAATGCAAAAGACGAAATACCATGAGGTTGTGTGCCCATAATCGAACGGTCGATGTGGCAGGTTTTAACGGCATGAAGAGTCGAATTGACGTGCTGTTCCGGCTGTTGCCGGTCTTGTTGATGACTGGTATTTGCGATCAGTCCAAAATTTCCGGGGAATGGGCGTTGTAAAAATGCCTTACAAAATTTTGATCTGGCAAAAGGGGTAGAAAGCCACATCCAAATTTTCGTTTTTGTTGCAAACACGATCAGGTTTGCCGGACCCGTGCCGCTTCCTGCAAATCTGCTATTAGCTGCTGCGGCTCTTCTTGATAGCGGCGCATGAGTTCCGGTGGTGCTGCCGTATGTTTGTCGTAAATCACGCTCCAGCGGCTAATTTCGAGTAGCACAGGGACTAGATCAAGTGCTTTGTCCGTTAGTTCATAAAACACTTGGCGTTTGTCTTCGGGCTTGTGTTTGCGGATAACGAGTCCGTCCGCTTCCATTTTCTTCAATCGCGAAGCCAGAATGTTAGTTGCGATTCCTTCTTTCGACGTCATCAGCTCTCGGTAGTGCCGTTTGCCACTTAGCATCAGATCGCGGAGTACGAGCAGCGTCCATCGGTCTCCGAACACTTCGAGGGCATAATCAATTGGGCATCTATTTTCGAGCTTCAAGTCGGACATCTGGCTTATTTACTTGCGTTTTGCAATTGAAATGGGATAATTAGTTGCATATTGCAAGTATATCAGCCGGGGCTTATTCCGCAAACCACGTTCATAAGGAAATCGTATATGTCGCCAATAAATTCTACTGCCACCAATATCTCGTTGCTGCGGATTTACGCAGCTCCTTGCATAATTGTCGGCTCGGTCGTAGCTTGGTTATTCTGGCTATTAGCCGGTGAACATCACTCTGTGCGACCGGAGTTGCTTGTTTCTCCCATGGCTGCGCTCTTTACGCTGACGGCTTTGGTATGGCTGATTATGGTCGTCGCACGCAATGTTGCCGTTATTCGAGGACATGCATCGATCGGGTATTTCGCGGATTACAAGTCGGATATCCCGGCTGATGATCGATTAGAGCGTCCGGCTCGAACTTTCAATAATCTGATGCAAGTACCACCGCTTTTTTATGTGATTTGTCTATTGATGTTGGTAGTGAAAGAAGCTGACAACGTTCAAATCGCTCTTGCGTGGGCTTTTGTTGTACTCAGGTATGCCCATGCATTTATTTATATGGCGGTAAACTGGGTGCCGTATCGCTTCGCGACTTGGGCGTCAAGCTGCATCATTCTAGGTACTCTTTGGTTTCGCTTTGTGACGGTGGTTGGATTTGGCTAAGCGTGTATGGAATCCGGGCGGATTGATGACCGTTAGAAATTAATCCAGTGCTCCTGTATTGCTTGCGAAAATCAGTGTCATTTTCCAGCTGGACCGCGCCTTCTATTAGATCAGGGGTTCCCGATCGCTGAAAGACGCTTTACAGGTCCGAAGTTCGTTTCCGCAATGATCACAAGGATTCGGTAATCAGATTCAACAGCGTGGTTTTTATAAAAAACCGAGCATCGCCGCTTTGACGGCTGCCGAGGTTTTGTTGGCCGCATTTAATTTCGTCGCGGCATTGCTAATATGAAAATTAACGGTCCGCTCTGTTATTTTCATGATGCTGGCTATTTCGCCGGAAGTCTTGCCATCGGCAGTCCAGCGTAGTACTGCAACCTCGCGGTTCGATAATTTGGTATCCGCTTCCGGCAGCAATTTGGGTAACACGCTGCGCGACAAGGCAATATGCGCATTTTGGGTCAACCAAGCCATTTTGAAAGCCTTGGCCGTAAGCTCGGTTTCGCTAAGCGGCTCATCGGATCGCGCTAAAGAGAGCATGCCGGTTGCGCCAGGGACATCCCGCATGGATTGCGCCCAACCATAACGCAATCCGAACGAACGCGCTTCCTCCCAAAACGCCGCCGTCGAAGCGAACAAACCGTCCGTCCACAGGATAGGCAGAGGCGAACGCAGAGCGTGTTTGACGGTGGGATCGATCGCACAATAGTTTTTTGTCTGATATTGCGCTTGCCAAGCCGTTGGATAATTACTCTTTTTCACGATCTTCGGATTGCTCAGCGGCAGCGCCAACCTGAGTCCGTAGGCACAGTAGTCAAAACCCAACTCCGCAGCCAACGAAACAATGGTTTGAAAAAGCTGATGTTCACTATCGCTAGTTTGTAACGCTTGAAGTTGAATTTCTTGCCAAGCTTTCATGGGCCTACCGTCGTTAGTACTGTTCGAAAGCTTATCCTAAATGGTGAACATACCGAAACTCTATATGTCCTGAAGCTTTACCAGCAATATAAGCTGTCAATATTGACAGTTGTTAGGCGGTTGTAAATAGCGTCTAATCTAGCAAAGCTGGTATAGGTTTCAGCTATGCCTTGTATTTTGTTTTTAAGCCAACAGCCACCTTTTTGATTGTTAAGCCGTAGCCATGACTCTCGATATTTTCATTGCCGATACCGACGCCGAAATTCAAGCCTGTTTTCCGGTGTTTAGCGAGCTGCGCCCGCATCTCGAGCAGGACCGGTTTCTGGCCCAGGTTCGCCGCCAGCAAGCGCAGTCCTACCAAATTCTGGCTGTTAGACAACAAGGCGTCGTTAAAAGCGTGGCGGGTTTCCGTTTCGCCGAGTTTCTGGCCTGGGGCAAAATACTGTATATCGACGATTTAGCCACGCTCAGCGGCGAGACTACACAAGGTTTTGCCGGCGCCTTGCTCGATTGGCTGATCGAACATGCGCAAGCGCACGGCTGTCTGGGCGTGCATTTGGATTCCGGCTATCAGCGCCATCATGCGCATCGATTGTATCTTAACAAGGGTTTGCAACTGAGCAGCCACCACATTTCCCTAACATTCAACACCTAGATTCGGAATGAGAATATTGGCTTTATCCGGCAGCTTGCGGGCAGCGTCCATCAATTCCGCCGTGCTACGGGTCGTAAGACAGTTGGCGCCGGCCTCAATCGAAGTCTGTTTGTTTACCTCGCTTGGCGAACTCCCCTTATACAATCCGGATTTGGAAAGTGCGCCTCCGCCCGTCGCGGCGAAATTACGCAACGAAGTGGCCTCGGCGGATGCCTTGCTGATCGCCAGTCCGGAATATGCCCACGGCGTTACAGGCACCATCAAAAATGCGCTGGATTGGTTGGTGTCATTCGAGGGCTTTGCGGATAAACCGGTAGCGGTATTGAACGCTTCGCCACGCGCCAATCATGCCGATTCCGCACTCCGGGAAACTTTGATCACGATGTCGGCAACACTGATCGAAGCGGCATCGATCACCTTGCCGTTGCCGAGCGCGAACATCGGCGAAGCAGACCTGCTGGCTACGCCGGAAATAGTCTCTTTACTCACCGGCGTATTAGTGGAAATCGAACGCGCGGCGATGAAGCCATACCTGAACAGTAGCCTTTATATCGACAGCCAACATCCCGCCATCGTCGCGCAAGCCGCAAAGTTGGCGGACGGCTGCGCTGACGAGGAAGAAATCGCCGAACGCTGTTTCGAATTTGTCCGCGACGAGATCAAGCATAGTTGGGACTATCGGCTGAATCCGGTGACCTGCAAAGCTTCCGAGGTATTAATCCACGGCACCGGCTACTGTTACGCCAAAAGCCATTTGCTGGCGGCGCTGTTGCGCGCCAACGATATTCCGGCCGGACTTTGTTATCAGCGGTTGACCATAGACGGCGACCAGCCCCCTTATTGTTTGCACGGTTTGAACGCGGTTTATCTACAGCAATACGGTTGGTACCGGATCGATGCGCGCGGCAATAAGCCCGGTGTGGAAGCGGACTTTTGCCCGCCGCTGGAAAAATTGGCGTTCCCGATTGTAAATGCTTTGGAACAAGATTTACCCGGCATCCGGGCGGAACCCTTGCCTGCAGTCGTCAGAGCCTTAACCGAGAACCAAACCGTCGAACAGGTTTACAACAATTTGCCGGACTTTATCGCTACAAACCAATGAACGTCGAAACGACCGCGTATTCATGAACTCGCCGTTGATCATCCGTCACGCTGTGCCGACAGATGCCGACGCAATCAGCCAGCTGATTCACAGCGTTGCCGGTTTTTGTACGGTTAACCCAAGCGGCGAAGGCGCAGAGATGTTTTTTTCGAGCATTTCCGCCCAAGCTATTGGCAGTTACATCACCAACGCCGATTTCCTTTATCTGCTGGGTTTGTTCGGCGATACGCTGGCCGGAGTAGTTGCCGTCCGCGACGCGCGGCATGTTTTTCATCTGTTCGTGGCGCCCGCGTTTCAATACCAAGGCATCGGCACGGCATTAGCGTTAACAGCAATCAAATCATCGTTGGCCGCAAAACCGTCGGAAACCTTCACGGTTAATTCTTCTCTACCCGCCGTGCCGTTTTATGCGCGGCTTGGCTTTCAGCCGCAACGCCCTGGCATCGAAGAAAATGGCGTGGCGTTTGTCCCCATGCAATTGGCGACCGCACACCTAATTCATCCTGTACCACAACCGCTGGTCAATTTGTCTTCGTTTTGCATGAGTGTGCAGTGATGGAAATCACATTAATCAGGCACGGTAAGCCCACGGTCGAGCTAAAAGGCAAAGCCAAAGCGCGGGACATAGGCGAGATTATCAGCCGTTATGATTTATCCGGTATAGCGGACGAACCGCCGGAAACCGCCAAGCAGCGCGCTTCGGCATGCCATGTTGCCGTATGTAGCGATTTTACTCGTTCTTTAGAGTCGGCCAAGGCATTAGGATTTAGCGATATTTTACTGAGCGATCCACTATTTCGGGAAATTGCTATCCCTCATTTCAAACAGGGTACATTGACGATGTCGGTCGAAGCCTGGGGCATACTGTTGCGGTGTCTGTCGGTAATTGGATTCTCGCGAAACGGCGAATCGCTCTACATGGCAAAAAAGCGGGCGCAAGTTGCCGCATCGACATTAATAGACATGGCGCGTGAGCATAAAAGTGTCTTGTTGGTGGGACATGGTTTCGTTAATTACTTCATCGCCCAGGAGTTGTTAGCCAGAAACTGGGTTGGTCCCTCAAAGCCGGGCGGCGGCTATTGGAAATATGGAGTATATCAATATCATCCAACATGACATGCAAAGGGACAACGCCTCACTTTTATGCAGAATCGAAAATACATGCTTGCCTCGATTACCGGGAACACCAAAATACTTGGCGTCATCGCCGACCCCGTCAGCCAGGCTAGAACGCCCGCCATGGCAAACGCATTACTGCAAGACAGCGGGCTTTTGGGTTCGTTCGTTATGTTGCCGATGCACGTGTCTGCCGAAGGCTACCTGTCATTTTTTGCAGGCCTGCGAACTTTAAACAACTTTGGCGGCGCAGTCGTCTCCATGCCTCACAAAGTCGTTACTGCTCGTTTAGTCGATGAACTTACCCCGGAGGCACGCCTGGTCGGCGCCGTGAATGTGGTTCGCCGAAACCGAGACGGCCGCCTCATCGGCACCATGCTGGACGGTGAGGGTTTTATTGCCGGATTAGCCGGAGCCGGATACAGCGTGAAAGGTGCGCGCGTCCTTCTGGTCGGGGCCGGAGGTGCGGCATCGGCTATTGCTTTTGCCCTTGCAAAACACGGCTGCGCTTCACTCTGCATACAGAATCGAACACCGGAAAGAGCCAGCGGTCTGTTGGAGCGAGTCACTGATGTTTATCCTCAAGTTGAGGTAACAACAGCAATCCAGGCAACTTCGCACTACGACATCGCGATCAACGGCACTTCTCTCGGCATGAAACCAAATGATGATCTGCCGATTGCCAAACAGATGATAAGACGTTGTGATCTGGTAGCCGAATGCGTTATAGCACCGGAAATGACGCCGCTACTCCAGGAAGCGTCCGGACAAGGGAAAGTCATCCACACCGGCGTTCCCATGTTGGCTGCGCAAATGAATTTAATGTTGGCATTCATGGGGGCCGAGTGAGATGCAATATGCCAAGAGAGCTTGTCGATACATAGCAAATCCTGGATTGCAGTTATAGCCGGATAATAAGCGGGCTGCGCGCCGGAAATTACAAGTTTCAAACCATACCCTGTCAACACTGACAGTTGTTGCAAGACATCAACCTGAGTTGTAATTAACCCAAAACAATCAGTTTCTATGCAGGAATTGCTGGAGTCAAAATGCTAGGTGAAACAACAGGTGCCGTTCGTGTTTTATTGCGGCTGGAGGGATTTTGCATGCTAGTTGCAGCCTGTATCGCTTACGCAAAACTCGATCTGGACTGGAGTACTTTCGCAATCTACTTCCTGGTGCCCGATCTATCTTTGCTTGGTTATTTCGCCGGCGCCAAAGTTGGCGCCATTAGCTATAACACCGCACATTCCTACATCGGTGCCATTACCAGCCTGGTGATAGGTTTTACGGTTCCGTCTCCGGCACTGCAATGTGCCGGTTTAATCTGGTGTGCCCACATCGGCTTCGATCGGGCGCTGGGTTACGGACTCAAATGCCCGGAGGGATTTGGCTTTACCCATCTTGGCCGCATCGGGCGATTTGCTGTCAAACATTCAGAAGCGCAATAACCGGGTTAGAAACCCGAAACATTTAGGGAACATTGGATGGCTTTTACACTGGACAAGGTCGTACCTTGGGGACGTTCATACACCGAATATGTCGACATGTTTGGTCTGACCGAGGCCGATCTTGGCAGACATATTCTGGGCTGTGGTGACGGGCCTGCAGGGTTTAACGCTGAACTGACCAAACGCGGCGGTGCAGTGGTTTCTGTTGATCCTGTCTATATCTTTGATGTCGAGCAGATTAAAAGCCGCATAGCGGAGACCTATGAAACTGTCATGGCTCAAATGCGTTACAACCAAACCGACTACGTATGGTATGTCATTCCATCAATAGAAGCGCTCGGAGAAATCCGCATGTCGGCCATGGACACTTTCCTCGCCGATTTCGAATCGGGCAAGCAAGAAGGCCGATACATAGCCGGAGAGTTACCAGCACTGCCTTTTGCAAACGGACAATTCGATATTGCCTTGTCGTCGCATTTTCTGTTTTTGTATAGCGCACACTTGTCGGCAGAGTTTCATCTTCAGGCACTACAGGAAATGTTGCGCGTAGCTCGGGAGGTGCGGATATTTCCGCTGCTTGCGCTTGATGGATCAATTTCGCCTTATCTTTCCCTCGTCAGCGAAGAATTGGCTAGCCGAGGTTTTGACGTACAGATCGTTAAGGTTGATTACGAATTTCAACGCGGCGGTAATCAAATGCTGCTCATCAAGCCTAAATAACGAACTTGGATTAAAGCAACTGTCGCATGTGAGTACGCGAATGAAATTGGAGTTTATACAAGCAACACCAGACCACGCAGAAGTTATTGGTTCACTGGTTGTCCAGTTGACTCAGGAAATCTGCGAGCGTACTCATGCGCAGCATTTCGATATTGATTTGGAAGGTACGGTTCAGCGCTGTGAAGCCTTGTTATCCGCTGGTCACTACGCGGCTATTGTTGGCTGGTCGGATAATATCCCAGTTGCTGTTTCGACCATCACCGAAACGTATGCGTTATATGCCGGCGGCAAAATAGGCGTCATTCAAGAGTTTTACGTTATTCCTGAATTTCGCTGTTCGGGGGTCGGCGCTCTGTTGATTGAGCAGATTAGAATTTATGGGCAACAGCACGGTTGGTCGTGCATTGAGTTATGCACGCCGCCGCTCCCGGAATTTGAGCGGACATTAAGTTTTTATCAGCATAATGGTCTTTTTCCGGTTGGCGGTCGGAAAATGAGGCAGAATTTAGCGACAAATGGCTAAGCAATCGAGTACTTTGCGTTAGATGCCATGGAGAAAGGTGGATGAAATACCGTAGATGGTTAGTCGTGATTTTCCTGCTGTTGCCGATTTCTGCGTTTGCTTTTTTCAAACCGGTTCGGGTGTTGATTCCGGAAGCATTTGGCGTCCGTTGCAACGAACAAAACCTATGTGTAGACGATTTTTCTCGGCTGGCGGCGGCGGAATCACTACTCTATGACTCGAAAAGTTATCTTTCAACGCAATGGGGCTTGTCTATCGGCGAGCCGAAGATTATCTTTTGTAGCACGGAGCAATGCCGGTCTGCATTCGGCCTATCGAACAAGGCTGGATTCACCTTGGGCAGTTTCGCTATCGCCATTGCGCCGCGAGCTTGGCAACAACACTACGTGGCGCATGAGCTCATCCATCATTGGCAGGCCGACCGCTTTGGCAGCTTGGCGCTGCTAACCGGTGAGCAGTGGCTGATCGAAGGCATGGCCTACGCCCTTAGTAACGATCCGCGTATGGAACTGCATGAGCCCTTCGAATCCTATCGTCAGCGGTTCAATGACTGGTACAGGCTGAATACCAATATCCCACTCAAGGAATCGCTGGCTGGAGCGCTCTAAATGGCAACAAATATTCTTACGCTATTGCGCACCATTGGACGCTGGACGTTACGTACCATAAAGACTGGGCTGGTATTGTTAACCGCATTGCTACTAACCGGGTCCATTTACCAACACTTCGCGGTAAAGGCCGACTTGGCAAAATACCCTCCTCCTGGCCGGATGGTCGAAGTGGACGGGCATCCATTTCATATTGATTGCACGGGTTCAGGACCATTGACGGTGATTCTCGAAGGCGGCGCAGGCGCTTCCTCACTGGCTTGGGCCTGGATACAGCCGGAAGTGGCAAAAAGCGCGAAGGTCTGCTCTTATGATAGAGCCGGATACAGTTGGAGTGCGCCAAGCGATCTTCCCATGGATGCCGTTAACACCAGTCGGCAACTCCACCGCTTATTGAGCGCGGCGAATATTCCCGGACCCTACATTCTTGTTGGCCACTCTATCGGCGGTGCGTATGTGCGCATGTTCGCCGCCAATTACCCTCAGGATGTGGCAGGCTTGGTTCTGGTCGATGCGACCAACCCGTCGGTACTCGAAACCTATGCCGAGATCGATTTGCCCAGGGTCGAAGACTGGACGCCGCCCACCGTCCAGGTATTTCCCTATCTGGCTTCAGTCGGGGCAATGCGCGCGGTTCTCGGTTTGGGACTTTTCAATCTTGCCGCGGGACTTCCCCCCGATACGGAAGCGACCGCCAACGCCTTCCTGTCCCAAACCGATTACCTTAAAACTGTCGTTTGGGAATACCGCTTTCTACCGGACACATTGAAGCAAATTCGTTCATTGAAACCTCTAAGTAATCTGCCGGTAGCGGTAATCGTAGCAGGACAATTTACTGGGCTGGATGCGGAGACCGCCGCAAAATTCATTCATTGGCATCAGAAACAACAACGTAATTGGTTGGATTCATCAAAGTATAGCTCGTTGCGAACCATAGAAGAAGCCGATCATATATCCCTGATGACCAATCATCGTCATGCCCACGAAGTGGCGAAGACGATTTTACAAATGGTCGAGACTATTACCCCGAGTGCTGTACAAAATACTCCCATTTTCCGAAGTCCTAACGATTCTGCCTCGAACTCCGCATCACTAAACACATACGCTACGTCTAAGGAAGCCGAGTGAATTCCAATAACCCGGTAGCGCCTGTCGATACCCAGCAAAATGCATGGAACAAAATAGCCGGTGAAATCTCATTTTCGCTTGAGCCGGACTGGGATAGGTTAGCAACGCTAATTAGCAAGAATGCAAAAATCCTGGATTATGGTTGCGGCTATGGCAGGGTGACGAGCGAGCTGCACGCCAGAGGATACGGCTGTTTAACAGGCGTAGATACGTCAATCGAAATGATTAGGCGTGGCTTAAAACACTATCCAACGCTCGACCTGCGTTACATAGATAGTCATGAAATACCGGTCGATATTGGAAAACTCGATGTCATTTTATTTTGTGCCGTACTGACCTGCATTCCCATTCAGGCACAGCGCATGAAAATCATCGAATCGGCATATGATTCGCTGAATTACGGTGGCATCATTTATTGCGTCGAATTTCATCAGTCGGAAAACATCCAATATTCTTCATCAGGCACATTCACAGCATCTTTCAATGTGGCAATGAAACATTTTGTTCCTACAGAGATTGTTGAAGAATTATCGCTATTTGATGAAATCAGCCATTTTGTAGCTGAGGCCACGACCGTTTCAGGTGCAAAAACCCATGCCATTCATTATTTTGGAAAAAAACTCTAAATCGTCAAACAGATGCGCAATTCAATGAGTGGCGCACTATATTTTCGCAAAGTAGCAAAACTCAAATTTCACGATGTATTGGGAATCGAATAACTGAAAGACCACAGGAAATAGCATGACCGCAAAAGAACACTACGACCGGCATCTTGGCGATATTTATGCATGGATGGTTGGAGACTTCGATGCCAGGCAAAAAGAACATCAACAATTTTTGGTAGCCAGCGGCCTATCGCCACATAGCACTTCAATCGCCTTAGATCTGGGGGCAGGGCATGGTATACAAAGTGTTTCCTTGGCCAAATTGGGATATACGGTAAAAGCGATTGATTTTAACCAACAGCTTTTATCCGAATTATTCGACAATACGCAGAGACTTTCCGTTACCGGCTTTAATGACGATATTCGTCAGGTAAAAAAATATGCTGATCCCCAACCTGAGCTAATTATTTGCTGGGGAGACACCCTGACACATCTTGAAAGTTTGGATGACATTCGGCAATTGGTTATCGCTTGCTGCGAATCATTAATCGAAGGCGGAAAACTGATCCTATCTTTTCGTGATTATTCAGCGGCACTCTCGGGCGATCAGCGCTTCATCCCCGTAAAAAGTGACGACACAAAAATTCTGACGTGCTGTTTGGACTATGAAGCAGACAGGGTGCGGGTGACGGATTTGTTGCAGGTTAAAACGGAAAACGGCTGGCAGCAAAAAGTGAGTTCCTATTATAAAGTCCGTATTTCACCAAACGACGTTGTGAAAATCCTTGCCGACTGTGGCTTGAGGATGGCGTTTAACGAAGTCGTCAACCGAATGACTACCATAATAGCGATTAAGGCAGTGTCTAGGTAAATCATCATGAGTAAATTAACAGGCAGTTGCCTATGCGGTGCCGTCCAATATGAAATAGCGAACCCGCTGCGGTTTGCCCGCAATTGCCACTGCACTATGTGCCGAAAAGCAACAGGGGCGGCATTTGCCACTTGGGCATACGTAGAATATCGAGATTTTCGATGGATTCACGGGAGTGACCTACTGGGAGAGTATTGCTCATCCCCTGATGTCAGGCGAACATTTTGCATGGTGTGCGGTTCTACCTTGCAGTACATTGCAGATCAGGCGTTTCCAGATGCTTTTGGGTTAGCATTGGGTACGGTAAATGGTGACCCAGGCTGTAAACCGATGCGCCATGTCATGGTCGGCTCAAAAGCGCCGTGGTTTGCAATCGCCGACCATCTGCCTCAGTCAGCGGAAGCCGCACCTAGTCAATAATGCTAGCTTAAAATCATATTCAACTGCTAATCATGGGATATTGAATGAACCTATCCAAACGTATGGTCTTGACCGTTATTGTGCTGATTTCTTGCGTCGGCTGCGACCAGGCCAGTAAATCAGTGGCCCAGTCGTTATTGTCCGAAACCGAAGTCTGGTCGTTTTGGGGTGATGTTGTACGCTTGCAGGTGGCCCATAACCATGGCGCATTTTTGGGACTGGGACGTCATTTCCGGAAAATTTGCGCGACGGCTTATTCTCGCTTGGCGTAGCCGGAATGTTGATCGCTTTGCTGGGTTACGTCCTGTTTTCCAAGTCGGGCTCGCCGTCCTCGCTCCTGGCATACGCGTTGTTGTTGGCGGGCGGCTTGGGCAATCTGATCGATAGATTGATATACGGCGGCTATGTGGTGGATTTTATCAATATCGGCATCGGGCCAATCCGCACCGGTGTGTTCAACGTGGCCGATGTGGTCGTGGTCGTTGGCGTGTTGATGTTGTTTACTGGCATGCCCCGCGCTAACAAACCGCTGTCTGAGCGATGAATCCATTCAGCGAATATCCGCAATACGATGCGCTAGGCTTGGCACAGCTGGTGCAAGCCGGCGATGTTTCGGCTGGCGAATTACTGAAGGCCGCTCAGGCGCGATTGGCTGAGTTCAATCCGTTACTGAATGCCGTGGTCACGCCGATGAACGAACGGGCGGAATCGCTGGTGAAAAACCTGGGCAAGCGTGGACCGTTTACCGGTGTGCCGTTTCTGGTCAAGGACCTGATGCTGCGTTTCGCAGGTGTCCCGATGTCGAACGGCAGCCTGGCGATGAAGGATTATTGTCCCGCCGCCGACAGCGAGATGGCCGCCCGGCTCAATGCCGCCGGTTTGATTACCTTCGGCAAGACCAACACCTCCGAGCTCGGCGCATCGGCGCTGGCCAACAACGCCGTGTTCGGTAGCACCCGCAACCCCTGGGATTTACGCCTTAACTCCGGAGGCTCCAGCGGCGGCAGCGCCGCAGCCGTAACGGCCCGCATCGTGACGATGGCCTATGCCAGCGACGGCGGTGGTTCAATCAGATTGCCGGCTTCTTATTGCGGCATCTTCGGTTTCAAGCCGTCCCGAGGCTTGAATCGCTTCGAAGATTTATCGAAGGCTTGGGGTGGGGCGGTGGTCAGCCATGTCTGCACGATCAGTGTACGCGACAGCGCCGCCTATCTGGATTGGGTGGCCGGCAATACCGATCAGGTGTACTCTGCGACCAAGCCGCCGTCCCAGTCTTATCTATATGCCACCACGCAGCCACCGCAACGGCTGAAAATCGCGCTGATCAACCAGGCGCCTGTCGAGACATTGATACACCGCGACTGTCTTTCTGCCGCAACCAAAGCCGCCAAACACTGCGAAGCGCTCGGCCACGATGTGGAGGATGCGGCCTGGAATTTCGACGGTCGCGAATTGATGCGCGCCTTTCTGACAGTGGTTTTTTACTATACCACGCGGGATGTCGCCAACATGGTGCAGTGGCTGGACTTGACCGAGCCTCAACTGGCCATCGAGTTGAATACCCGGCTGATGGCCGGCATCGGCAAAGGCGTGAGCGACGAACAGCTACATCAGGCGCTGGCAGTCTGGCAGCGGATTGCCAGGCGCTTGGCGGATTTTCATCGCCATTACGATGTGATCCTGACGCCGACGGTCGCCACGCCACCATTGGCGTCCGATGCGCTCGATCCCAATGTTTTGGAACAATGGCTGATGCGCGGATTGCTAGCGAGCGGATTGGCCGACAAACTATTCTCCAACTGCTTGCTGGATGCGATCATCACCAAAGCCGTGCAGCAAACGCCGTTCACCCAGCTTGCCAATATCACCGGCCAACCGGCCATGTCGCTGCCGCTGTATTGGAGCGACGACGGCTTGCCGCATGGCGTGCAGTTCATGGCCGCAACAGGTAACGACCGGCTACTGTTCCAACTGGCCGCCCAGCTCGAACAAGCCGAGTCTTGGAAACACAGGGTGCCGCCGTTATGCCATCGTTAGAATTTAGCCAATTCGGCGCCGCCGACGGCCAGCCGGTGATCTATTTCCACGGTACGCCGGGTTCGCCTGACGAATGCGAAATTTTTGACCTTCATGGCAAACAACATCATCTGAACATCATTTGTTATGATCGCTCGACCATCGACCCTCGGTTGCAAGGCTGCGCTTATTACCAATGCATAGCCGATGAGATTGCCAAGAAGGTTGGCGATAAACCCGTCGATTTTATCGGTTTCTCCATCGGCGCTTTCATTGCCTTGCAAGTTTGTCGCGCGATGAACGGTCAGGTACGCAGCCTGCATTTGGTTTCCGCGGCTGCGCCGCTGGATGCCGGCAACTTCATCGACGCGGCGGCGGGAAAAGCCGTTTTCCGGCTGGCTCAAAATCACCCGTCGGCATTTCAATGGTTGGCTAGTGTGCAAGGATGGCTGGCGAGTAGGTTTCCCGGCCTGTTGTTGCGAATGTTATTTTCCAGCGCGGCCACCAAAGACCAAGCGTTGGTGGCCGATCAGGTGTTTCGGACCACTATGATCCGAACGCTCAAAACCTGTTTCAAGCGCGATTCGCTACGCTATGCTCGCGACATCATCGCCTACGTGCAGCCCTGGAAAGCGACGCTGGCCGATATCAGCGTCGATACTCATATTTGGCACGGCGCCGAAGACGACTGGTCGCCAGTTGCCATGGCGGATTATTTTGCATCGGCGTTGCGCGGCTGTTCGAACATCACGGTACTGGACGGACTTTCCCATTATTCCTGCCTGTATCGAGCCGCGCCGACGATATGTATGTCGATCAAAACGTTAAGTTAAACAAGGAGGTTACCCATTCATGACCGTATCAATCGCATTACTCGGAGAATACACCCCGACTTTTCCGCCGCATCTGTCCACCAACACCGCCATCGAACATGCCAAGGCAAAATTGGAGTTAAAGGTCAATGCCGACTGGATTTCGACCGCCGACATCGATCATGCGTTGTTCGAACGTTACGCCGGCATCTGGATCGCCCCCGGCAGCCCGTACAAAGACATGGACAAGACATTGGCTGCGATTCGCGATGCCAGAGAAAACAACATTCCCTGCTTCGGTACCTGCGGCGGCTTTCAGCACATGATTATCGAATATGCCCGTAATGTACTGGGCTTTAAAGACGCGCAGCATGCCGAATACGATCCGTATGCCTCGAATTTATTTATCTCGCAGCTGGCTTGTTCGCTGGCCGGGCGTGAGATGCAACTAAGCTTCGAGCCCAATTCGCGCGTGGCAGCCATTTACGCTGCAATGACGGCTACCGAGCAGTATTACTGTAATTTCGGTATCAACCCGGACTATGTCGATGCGCTGAAACAAGGTCCCATGCAAATCAGCGGCGCCGAAGCCGAAGGCGAGATTCGGGTGATCGAGTGGCCGGGGCATCCGTTTTTCATCGGCACTTTGTTTGTGCCGCAAGCCCGATCCACGCCGCAACAACCGCATCCTTTGGTTTCGGCTTTTTTAAGGGCCGTGGCAAACCTATGAATGCCTATCTCATTTTGGATCTAACGATTCATGATTTTGATCGATTCCGAGAATACATCTCGAAAATACCGGCATTGATAGAAAAACATTCCGGAAGGTACGTGGTCCGGGGCGAACCACCTACCGTTATAGAGGGTGATTGGAGGCCTGAAAGAGTTGTTGTCATCGAGTTTCCATCACGAGAACAAGCTAACGGCTTTCTTCAAGACCCCGAAGCACAAACGCTTTTTTCATTACGCCATCAAGCGACCACCAGTAAACTCGTTTTAGTAGATGGATGTTTGTAACGTAATACTAAAGTCCAACATATCAACGGTTATCATCAAAATGGCACAAATCAAAATATACGGCATCAAAGATCATCTCAATCCCATCAAGCGGCAACTGTCCGACGTGATTCATGACTGCGTCGTCGACGCGTTGCATTTTCCGGTGGATAAAAGAGCCCATCGCTTTTTTCCGATGGAAAAGGAGGATTTTTTCGCACCCAGCGGCAGAACCGACGCTTATACGATTATCGAAATCAGCATGATCACGGGACGGGAAACGGCTACCAAGAAAAAGCTCATCCGCTTTCTGTTCGATCGCATTCAGGAACAGATCGGTATTGCTCACCAGGACATCGAAATTTGCATTGTTGAAAGCCCGGCCTGCAATTGGGGATTCCGCGGTATGCACGGCGACGAAGTGAGCTTGAATTACAAAATCAATGTCTAGCGGCATCAACACTTAAACAGTAAGCATCCAGCAAGCACTCATGTATATCCCTAAGCATTTCGACGAACCCAGAATCGATGTCATGCAGACATTGATACGCGATTATCCGCTGGCGACGCTGGTTAACTTATCAGCCGACGGCCTCAACGCCAACCACATTCCGCTGCATTGGGCGGAGGAGGGCGGTTCACCTTACGGCAGCTTGCGCGGCCATGTTGCCCGATCGAATCCGCTATGGACAGATTTCGGTCAACAGACGGATGTGCTGGCGGTGTTTCAAGCGGAAAATGCCTATATTTCGCCATCCTGGTATGTGACCAAACCCCAAACCGGCAAGGTGGTGCCTACCTGGAATTATGCCGCCGTGCATGCTTACGGCACGCTAAAGATTATCGATGATCCAGCCTGGATTCGCCGGCAATTGGAGGCTATGACGGCGGAATTCGAAGCCGGTTTCCCCGAGTCCTGGTCTGTATCGGACGCCCCGGCTGATTTTACCGAACGCTTGATAGCACAGATTGTCGGCATCGAAATCAGCGTGACGCGGCTGCAAGGCAAGTGGAAAGTCAGCCAAAACCAGCCGCCGGAAAACCAAAATAGCGTGATCAAGGCTTTGCGCGAATCAGTACAGCCGGCCATGGCAAACATGGTCGCTGATGCAGCCAAACCCTGAGTACAACCATTGAAGGAAGCCGTCATGAAGCCATTTGCCGTTCGTCAAGGCACGCTGTCCGACCTGGATGCACTCGTTCCGTTATTCGACGGTTACCGCCGGTTTTACGGTAAACCCAGCGATCAGAATGCGGCGAAATCGTTTTTGCGGGATCGATCCGAACACGGCGAATCGGTATTGTTCCTGGCCGAGCAAGACAATAGAGCCACCGGCTTTGTTCAGCTTTACCCCAGCTTTTCGTCCGTCTCGCTGGCTCGAGCCTACATTCTCAACGATCTATTCGTCGATCCCGGATTTCGTAGACAAGGCATTGCAGTCAGGCTCATGGCTGCGGCAGTCGAATATGCGGCCGCCTTGGGCGCTGTTCGCCTGACTTTGTCGACGGCGGCAATCAACACCGAGGCTCAGGCACTCTATCGAACAACCGGTTGGACGCGCGACGAACAGTTTTATGTTTACCATTTGCCGATCCCGGCCATTGAAACATTAAGCGAATAAACCATGAATGCTCTGTATGATTGGTTCGGCATGAACCAGGAAATTTTTTACGCCGTTAATAGCTGGCATGGGCCTTTGATTGATGCGCTGATGTTGACCGGTACTGCGGTCGGCGACTTCAGAAATATACCTTGGATACTTGGTGCAATACTCCTTGCGATCGCGTTACGGCAACTGTTTCCGGTTAATACGGAGCGGCTCCCATCGCTGCAAGGCATGAAACAGCTGCTAATGCGTTTAATGCTCGGTTATATGGTGACAGCGGGAATTGTGGCGCTGTTGAAGATCGGTTTCGACATGCCAAGACCTAGTGCCGTGCTGCCCAGGTCGTGTTACCGTTTTGGCTTTGCCGGAATCAAGACACAGTTTTCCCAGTGGCCATTCGGCGTTTGCGATGCTGATCATGACGATGTTTTGGCCGTTATTAAAAATTCGCGATCGGTTTTTGTTGGCTGTTATGGCGCTATGGGTAGGCTTGTCGCGAATCAATGTGGGAGCCCACTTTTTTCCTGATGTGTTGGCTGGGTATGTATGTGGAATAGCCGGCGGCTTGCTTGCCACTAAGGCCGTTATGAACTGGCTAAGATGAAAGTACTGTAGATATAGGAGAGTGCAGATATGAAGCATCACATCATAACCGTAATGATTTTAGCGGTAGCCGTGGCGTGTTATCTGGCCGGCTATTCCGGTGTTGGTAACACCGCCTTCATCGTTGGAGCAACCTTCGAGACGTGGTTTTGGATTCGGCTCTTGATCAAACGACCGTCCGCTTAAAGCAGATTAATCTTTTACGCTGATTGGCAGCCGGATACGTGCCGCGCGGCGGATAGTCCGCCGGTGGGCACAAACTGAAGCGCCTCTTACTAATTGCCAAAACAGAGCGCCTATGAACCATTCAAACGAAACGTTAAGCCAGGAACTCGTGGCAATGGCAAAAAACGACCTCTCGGTACGGGAGGCGTTGGTCGCCGATAGCTCTCTGGGTCGCTATGGTTATCACCCGCGCATGGAAGCCGTACATATCGCCAATGCTGCTCGCTTGGCGGCCATCATCGAGCAATATGGTTGGCCCGGAAACCGTCTTGTCGGCGAGGAGGGGGCTTGGGCCGCATGGTTGATCGCGCAACATGCCATTGGCAATCCTCCATTCATGCGGCATTGCCTGTCGTTGCTGAAGCAAGCCGCCGCCAACAACGACGTGATGCCTTGGCAGGTGGCGTTTCTGGAAGACCGTGTTCGCATGTACGACGGAAAGCCGCAAATTTACGGAACTCAATTCCAGCCGAATAAGAACGGACAACTCGAACCTTATCCAATCGAGAATCCCGAATCCGTCAACGATCGACGGCTTGCGGTCGGCTTGAATACCATTGAGGAAAGAACCACCGAATTAACCGCGCAAAGTGCTCGCGAGAATATTCCGACACCGCCCGATCTGAACGAGCAATATCAAAAATGGCTTTATTCCGTGGGTTGGAGGAACGCAAGTTGAAGCCCGGAAACCAGTTCGGAAATTGTCCGCAACGCCCGCACCATCCAATCTTCCGTTCGTTGATATGAAATTCGCATGGCGGCGGCGTTCGCGCTATTGGCTCTTCGGCTTGGCGATCGCCTGTCTTACCACCTTGGCGGGAGTCGTTTACCAAACCGAAAGAACCGCTGCCGACCTGGCCGCATTCCCGCCGCCTGGGCGCATGATTTCGGTGAACGGCATGAATCTCCATCTTTACTGCCTGGGCTCAGGCACGCCAACGCTGGTTCTCGAAGCGGGCCTTGGCGAAAATGTGTTGAGCTGGCATCCGGTTCAGACCAAACTTGCACAGACCATGCGCGTTTGCGCCTATGATCGCCCCGGACTGGGCTGGAGCGATCCCATAGATACTGCCATCCAGCCGGAAGAGGTAGCCAAAAACCTGCATACATTGCTGAACAATGCGGGCATTGCCCCGCCGTTTATATTGGTAGGTCATTCGCGCGGCGGCATCTACGTGCGCGCTTTCTATCACCAGTTTCCCGATGATACGCAGGGTATCGTTCTTGTCGATTCGACGCACGAGCAAAGCCCCATGCACCAGTATCTTTATGCTGCATGGGATTATCGGAAACAAGCCATGCAGATTGCAGTGGCCGAGCCGTTATCGCGAATTGGTCTCGTAAGGCTGCTGGGGATTGCCGATGCCGACCGCCGGCCTTCTCCGCTGCCGGCGGAAATCCTGGCCGCGAAAACGGCGCTACAGAACCGCACTGATACCGCACGTGCGGTTGTCAATGAAATTGCCGTGATGCGCGAAGGACTCGATCCAGCCACGCCGCCTCCAGACAGCTTAGGCAATCTCCCGTTATTGGTGCTAACCGCCGGTAATTTGGTGGACCCGGATTTAATCGCGCGCGAAGCGGCTAGATCGGGCAAAGTTGTCGAAGCGGAAAAAGCGCTTGCCCGAATTCAACAGGCCGAGCAGGACGATCTAGCTCGTCTGTCCAGCAATTCTTGGCATATCCTTGTCAGGAACAGCGGACATTTCATCATGCAGGACCAAGCCGATGAATTTGTCGGCGCCGTAAGCGAATTTGCCAAACCCTTCAGTCTGAAATCAGGCGGCGAAGGCCAAACCAATGATAACGCCGGGCTTGCGCAAACTGCCGTGCAGGCGGGTGAATTCAAACCTTAATCGTTTAGAGTTTCCATTGACCATACTGCGCGATTTTCAGCAAGGCGACGCGATGCAGGTCAATGCGCTAGCGCTTGATGCTTTCGAGCAGTTTAAGGACGTGTACTTGGATTGGCTCGCGTTTCAGGCAAAGATCGGCAACATGTCTGCTCTTGCCGATGTTGGGGAAATTATTGTTGCCGAAGTGGGGGGGCAGATTGTCGGTGCCGTTGCATACATTGGCCCCAGCGCCCCGAAAGCGAACTTTTTTCGGCCCGAATGGCCTATCATGCGGATGCTCGTCGTCGCCCCGAACTCTCGTGGTCTCGGTATCGGACGTGCATTGGCCGAAGAATGTATCCACCGTGCCCAGCGAGACGGCGCATCCGTGTTCGCTTTACATACCAGTAAACTCATGGAAGTCGCCATGCCCATGTACCAACGGATGGGGTTTAGGTGGGTATCCCATACTCCCGAAATTCACGGAGTGGAATATGGCGTCTATGTTAAAGAACTTAACGGCTAATAATCGCTTCAAACGGTTCTATCTGCCGCCCTGTGTAAGTCTGCGCCGCTTGGCCCTTGCGAGCCTGATTTCCCCCAGCCGAAGGATTGCACACTATGATTGAGTCCCCGAAAACCATCGCATTGCATGGCGGATACAGTCCCAGCTTCGAGCCGCATGCCTCCGCCGCGTTGGGCTTGAATATAGCTGCCGACAGGATTTCGCGGCATGCACGGCGAAAGAATTACAAAATCAACGTTTAAAAAACACAGAGGATACACCGCTCATGTCCGACATGATCAAAAAAGTAGGCAACACAATCATTAATGCCAAACACCGCGCCACCTGCCATTGCGGCGCGGTGGAACTCGAACTCGATCTTCCCGACGGCATCGTCGATCCGCGCCGCTGCGATTGCTCGCTATGCCGGCGCAAAGGGGCCATTATGGCATCGGTTCCGCTTTCGGGTATCAGAGTCGTTAAGGGTCAAGAGGTCTTAAAGCTTTATCAATTTAATACGATGAGCGCCAAACATTATTTTTGTTCGAATTGCGGCATCTATACCCACCACCAACGCCGATCGGTGCCTAGCCAGTACGGCTACAACGTCGGCTGCCTGGAAGGCGTTAATCCGTTTGAACTGGGCGAAGTGCCAACCGGGGATGGTGTCAATCATCCGGCTGATCGCCAACGCTGATAAACGGCTAATCATGCCCAATACGCCGTTAAATCCGACGCTCGCCGCCATGGATGCCGAAAACGTGCATCAGGTATTCGATTGGTTGTGGTGTTCCGGCCAGCTGCCTGAAAGCGACATTGCCAAACTGCCTGTTTTTGGCATTGATGTGGTGATTAATCTGGCACCGCCGACAGCCAGTAACGCGCTGCCCGGCGAGGCCGAATTGATTACCCGGCAAGGCATCGCCTATATTCAAATTCCCGTGGCATGGGAACAACCAGAATGTGATCAACTGAAACAATTTTTTGGCGTTCTTAAGGCATTCGATGGTAGTAATATCTGGGTACATTGCGCCAAAAATAAGCGTGTATCCGTTTTTATCTATCTGTATCGCCGGTTGTATCTGGCGGAAAACGAAGAGCACTAGAGTTATCCAATGCGGGAAATCTGGACGCCAAACCCGATCTGGCAAGGGTTTATTAACAATGTACTGGGTACGACATGATTAAAATTTGGGGAAGATCTAGCGCATACAACGTGCAGAAGGTGTTATGGACTATTGGTGAGCTGGAGTTACCTTATCAACACATCAATGCCGGCGGTAGTGTCGGCGGGCTCGACCAACCCGAGTTTCTGGGCATGAACCCCAACGGGCGGATTCCGGTAATAGTCGACGACAACATCACGATCTGGGAATCCAACAGCATTGTTCGCTATTTGTGCGCCCAATACAGTCACGATTGGTTATGGGCTAAAACACCTGCCAAACGCTCATTGGCGGAACGCTGGATGGACTGGGAGCTGGCGACACTGCAACCCGATTTTCTGGATTTGTTCTGGAGCTTTTACCGAACACCTGAGGCGCTACACGACCATCAAAAAATTCAAAATGCCTCGGAGCGCTGCCAAAAACATTTGGCCATGTTGGATGCGCATCTTGCTGAGCAGACTTTTTTGGCGGGTGATGAATTTTCGATGGGCGATATTCCGGTTGCCACTTCGCTATATCGTTATTTTGAAATGGGCATTCCCACGCCACAGATCCCTAATGTTCGCAGATGGAACGGTGCGTTAGCCGAACGTAAACCCTACCGCGAACATATCATGACCCCGTTTGACGAACTCTGTGGTCGACAAACGTTTTGATGCAGCCTTTGTCAAATCGAGGAAAAATGATCTTAGAAATTGCAACGCTTAACGTCATCGCCGGTCGGGAACTGGCCTTTGAGGCTGCCTTTCATAAGGCATCACTCATTATTGCAACGATGAACGGCTACATTTCGCATCAATTGCAACGCTGCATCGAAAATCCCAGCCAATACGTGTTGTTGGTGAATTGGGCTTCGTTGGAAGATCATACGACGGGTTTTCGTGGCTCCACCCAATACGAAGAATGGCGGTCATTACTGCACCATTTCTATGATCCGTTTCCAATTGTCGAACATTACACGCTGGTAACCGAACACGGAGTTTAACCGATATGGCTTCCGTCGCTATGAACAATAGCAACCCGTATCAGCCTAACGATACTGGACGCGCCCGTCTTCGCGGCCTTCGCAAACGATGCATCGGTAATTGCAAAGCTGGTGACGCCGAATGTCTGCCGTTGACTTGCCGCTAGACTATTGCCGATGACGGAAGCGATGGCAATCGCCCGAATTGTGGAAGCGTGCTAAGCAATAATCGACGGTACAGCGCTTCACTTTTTGATCGAACGTCTTCAAGACCGGAAACAACACTGTGTCCTTGCGCTGCAAACCAAGCGGCATCCACACCAGTACCGGCGCCAATGTCCGGCACGTGCCCCGGAGTCGTTGTTATTAGGTGAGGTTCGGCACGGTGTTGTTCCTCGAACACCATGGCTTCGTACTGGGGAATCAGTCACGCCGCATGCTCTGTGTAGCCTTTAGTGCACGGGAGCCTAGATGTACTGTGTATTGGAGTGGTTTCTAGTCGGGCTTAACGTTTGAATTCGCCGGCGTGCGGCTTTTTGCGCCGGCTCAGCGGAATACTGGGTGTGGCGCACATCGTTGCTAGGCTCGCACGACGGTGGCCTGGCCAGCGATGACTTGCCAAGTATTGTTCGGAGACAGTTGCCATACGCGTGAAAACCGGATGTCATCGTGAAAAGGCGAACCACCGAAGATTCCGGACAATCGCACACGAACGGTGACATAGGCTATGTGGCCAATAGTCAATATTTTCTGTTCCGACGGTTCGATAGTCTGGAATTTAAGTGTACCGGAACGGTGCATCTCAAGATCATCTTGTTTGGAAATCACCGAGCCGAAATGAGTGGTAAAGATGAGGTTCGGTGAAATCAGAGCATCAAGTGATTCGACATCAGAAGTAAGCATGGCAAGCCTTAGCTGCGCCTCTGCGGTCTCAATTTGACTTGCGACATTTTCAGGCATTGAAAAGACTCCATGGGTGAAGTTGTGCGGCCCAATGCGGAAATGAGCGGTCCGAGCAGCTTTTCGCAAAGGTCCGTTCTATTGAAAGTTCTTGCCTCAGTGGCGGGTTCATTGGTAGTAAGACTCGAAGTAGGACAGGGGAGGGATGTTTTGCCGAACGTCCTTGTCGAGCTTGCCGTAGAAGACATCGAAGAGACCGCGAGGAACGTACTCGCCACTGACGACCCGCTTGATCCGTTCGACTCGCTCACGGTTGCGCTCTGGGTACCGCTTGACGTCGAACGAAGCCGGAGCGATCAACGTTGCCACAAGGGCGATGTATTCGTCTTCGGTGAGGTTCGCAAATGGCTTGGCGAAGAACGTTTCCGACGCCTGGGCAAAACCATGCGCGCTGGGACCGAGATAGGCAGTATTGATGAAGAGTCGCAGTTGATCGCTCTTCGGCATTAAAGGATCGAGCGCGAATTTGGCGATGGCAGTTTGCTTCAACTTAGCAACGCCCGGACGGAATTTCTCGAAATAGAGGTGTTTGACCAGCGCTTGCGTGATTGTGGTAATGCCGGCGCCTGGCGTTGTTAGATCAACGCCGCTGTGCTCGAAGAAGCGTGGGTCTTCGACTTTGAGCAATATCTCGATTTGTCGTGGGGACAGGTCGGATACCGCCAGCGGGTATTGGGTTGCGTGATAGCGAGGAATTACGGTGTTCGCAGTGTACTCCCGAGCCGAGTAGATGACCCAGGCGAAGTAGATGACCGCGATGAGTGTAGTTGTCAACGCAACCAAACCAGTGAGATGGAATAGCCTAGCCACGTGCGCGACTCCATGAGGCATAACTTGGAGTTGAGGTACCTGCGCGTTTTTTTGTGCAGGTCGCCTCAAGTACAGAGTTAGTGATCACGGCTGCCAACTCCTGTTTTTGTCGTTGGGTTGGACGCGGCCTCCTGTTTGGTTGCCGACGGCTTTTCTTTGCTCTGGCGTTGAGGCTTGCGCTAAGAGAAGACAAGCCCCCTGACTGCCAGTTGGTTTAACAACCACCCATCTCTTATTTTGCGCGGGCACATGAGTATCGTCGACTAGCTCGAAGTCTAGAAGAAGAGCTAAGCCGGTTACAGCAAGAGTTGCTGAACTGGACTTACAAACCATCGCCGGTACGCCGAGTGGAAATCCCTAAGCCGCAGGGCGGGGCAAGACTGCTGGGGATTCCGACGGTGCGGGATCGCGTGGTGCAAACAGCGCTAAAACTGCAGCTAGAACCGATCTTTGAGCCGCATTTTTCGCCGCATAGTTACGGCTTCCGTCCTGGACGAAGCCCACAGCAAGCGGTGCAGACGGCGCAATGCATCATCAACAGTGGTAAGCCGTATGTGGTGGATATAGACCTGGAGAAATTCTTTGATGGAATCCACCATGACCGGCTGATAGCCCGAATGGGACAACGGATCACCGACAAACGCATACTGCGCCTGATCGGGCTGATGCTGCGTAGCGGCATCATGATCAACGGCGTGGTGGTACGGAGCGAAGAAGGCACGATGCAATGCGGGCCGCTAAGCCCCCTGCTGAGTAACATTGTGCTGGACGAACTGGATAAAGAACTGGAGAAACGCGGCCTGGCATTTTGCAGGTTCGCCGATGATTGCAATATCTTCGTGAAATCGCAAAAAGCGGCGGAACGCGTGATGGAAACGGTTAGCCAGTTTATAGAAAGTAAGCTCAAGCTCAAGGTGAACCGGGAGAAAAGCCAGGTGGCGAGATCAGAAGGGGTAAAGTTTTTGGGCTTTACGGTAGTGAACGGGACGATAGCGATAGCGCGAAAAGCCCTGCAAACGGCCATGGATAAAGTCAAAGCCCTAACGCCACGCGGCACCAATAAGGATATAGAAACCAGCCTAAAGTCGATCAATCAATGGTATGTAGGCTGGTCGAATTATTTCAGTCTAAGCCACTATCCAGCGCAATTAGTGAAGATAGAGGCGCATATCCGACGACGACAGAGGGCGAGGTTGGTTGATCAGCAGAAGTCTAAAAGGAATCTCTATCGGACGCTGGTTAAAAGAGGGGTATCACGAAAGGCTGCGATGGTTGCGTTTACAAACCGGAAACGATGGGCACTCAGCAAGACGATAGCAGTATCGAGAGCCTATCCCAATGACTGGTTTATAAAGGGTAAGGGCCAAGCTGTCCGATCCGACCAAAAGCAAGCGCACTGGTTTGAAGTGTCTCAATGGGTCTATCTTGCGTGAGGAGCCGTGTACGGACCCGTACGCACGGTTCTGTGGGCAGACGGAGGCTTCGGCCTCCTCTGACCCGATGCAATATTATGCCTTCCGCTGATAACATCCACGGAACCTACGCACTGGGGGTTGTTCCCCGTCGAAATAATCTTCGGCGTACCTTTCGACAAAGCCTTGTGAAGTCAATATTTCAATTTCTCTTCGTACAAGCGGCCAAGGCATCAAGCCTGTTGATTCCAATTCCTCCCTCAATCGGGCGATGAGCATAAGATAACCCCCGAACGAAACAAACCCGGAAATTTGCTTTAGTGCTTTAGCGCGTAACTCAGGCGGAAGCACTTGAAGTGTGTACGATTCGAGCACCAAATCAAAAGCCCCTAGCCAATTTTCCGGAGATTGAAAAAGGTCGCAAATCACATATGTGACTTTGGAATTGGGGAATCGATTCCCGCATTCGGAAATAGCGGTAGGCGAAATGTCAAAGGCGGTTACTTCAAAGCCAAGATCGGAAAGCCATTCCGCATCGTCACCCAAGCCGCACCCAACCTTCAACGCCCTTCGACCAAAAGAGATTTGACCATCAACCTGTTGAAAAAGCTCAATCATATTCGGATTGGGTGTGTGATCCGCCCAAGGGATAGAAACTCCATCCAAACGAGCTTTGGCATATAGCTGTTCAAACCAGTCAAGAGGGTTCCCGGCAGCGATCGATGTCTGGGCTAACTGTCTTGCTATAGTGCGATGATTATCCATGAGCGTATTTTCTATGGAGCCTAACGTAAAAGTCACCGGTGCTGCGCGGCTTTATCGCGCAACGTCCGTGTGGACTGCCGGGTTATGCCTGCGCTCAGCCTCATATTGGAGAACCTGCGCTCTTGGCAAGCTTGGAAATTTCTGCAACATCCACTTCACTCAAGGAGTCAATTAACGCAATCTTCTTCCCGAGGCCGTTTAGAGATGTGCCGATGACAATGCCTTTATTGTTCGGCCAAAATCAGGCTAAAGCATCCCAAAAAGCGGCCTTCCGATGCCATCGAAGCGATAGGTCGCCACTCCTATGCGAGTTCTGGGTCTTGAAGCGGTAACCAGGCCTTCGCGACCCAAGAACTCCGAAAAGCTATTTTCTTAAATCAAGAATACCGTTAGCACTGTGACCACCGGGCTTGTCCAACAACCGGTTCAGATTGTGGTTCGCGTTGCTCACACAATCTAACCTTATTCGTTAGAGCGCAAACTACACCTCGACCTTGAAGCCAAGCTCAACATCACAGCCCGCTTGCCCACCGCGAATGCCCCTGTTTTCCTGCGAGATTTCTCTGAGAAGAATCTTTACATGATCTTTGGGGATGCCAAATGGCTCAAGGTTATTCACAATTGCCTTATACAGATTTCGTTTTGTATCAAGTGAACGACCGGCAAACGCATCAATACTGATGTGCGTATAAAAATCCGGTTTTTCACGAGCAGGGGGATAAGCGAAGCGGTGAGGTTCGTGCATGATAAGGCGAACGTTTTTGTAACCAGGCACAATTTTGAATGCCTCACGCAAAGCCATGTGAATTGCCTCCATGACAGCAACCTCTTCCTCTTGTGTATATTGCCGCCGTACTTCAATTAAGACACTTGGCATTCCTACTCCTTTTCGTGTTTGCGCTCTAACAATTAGATGGTTAACCGCATATCTACTGCTAAATTTACTTCGACAGATAAAATCTTGTTCCGCATTTGTTTTTCCTTTTCGTATATGATCAGCACGAAGTAACGATAGTCAGTAAGGTTTCAGCCGTAGCGATTCAATCAGATGGACCGACGGCAACGGACCGTATTTATCTGTTCATCTATTGTGCTGAACAAACCTCTCGAGTATTGTGCGGAACAGCCTAGTTTCCCGAGTACTGTTTTAATCGGATTTTACACAGAAACAAGAAGTCGTCCGATCTTTATTCGTTCGATTTCCAAGCTTGAATGTCTGTAGCCGTTTAATGATTTATCGCCTCGCTTTCCAGCCAGTCGACTTGGGAAAGTAGCGATAACCGGTCGGTTTTGGCTTCGTCTTGCCAATTGCGCTCGGTTAACGCACCTTCCAATGCCCATAGCAAATTGGCGCTAGGTTTTAACCCCGTACGTTTTACGGCCACGAATGCCGTCGCCGCGCCCATTGCTTTCAACGCGTCGGCGGACGGAATGCCAGCCGCGGTCAGCATTGCCCACGACGCTTTGCCGAGATTTCTCATACTGTTTGACCAAACTTTATAGGCTATGAGTCAAGCAGCGATTGGGAGACATAGCCGGGCATCGCGAAAATCAGCGCCGAGGTTTGGGCAAACGCCGTTTCGAACTTGGTTTTGCAACCCTGGGTATATAACGGTTTGTCGTACATGGTGTTCACGGTGTTCTCCTCGATAAGACGCAATCGAATTCTGAGTTGTTGGTCGAAGTGAGCTGGCTAACGTTTTCATTGAGGCCAGTGCGGCTTTTCGCGTAAGTCCGGTGGAGCGCCATGTTAAACCGGGTGTGTTTGCAAAACCTAATTCCCTTTAATTGCCCGCTTCTTCGCCTAAAATAAAGTCCAGCAGCCCTTGGAAATTATTGGCTGTTCCGTCTGCCTGAATACCTAATTTCTCCGTTGGCAAGTTGAAGCGATTGACCCAATAAGTAGGATAACCGAAACTTTTTGCACCGTAGGCATCCCAACCGCCAAAAGCCGCGAAGACAATATCGTCTTTCTTCAAGCCAAGATGCTGTATTCCCAAGGCATACGCTTCCGGATCCGGTTTGTATGTGCGGTTGATTTCAGAACTTAATAGCTCATCAAAAAAATCGGCAATTCCAGCGTTATCGGCATTGGACTTGAGCATCATTTTGCTGAAATTGGAGATGGTGATGATTTTTACGCCGGAAGCCTTTAACTTTTTTAAAGCGTCTACGGAGTCAGGCCACGGTTTCAGCGAAAGATAGGCACTAAGAAGTTGTTTTTTCTGGGCTTCGGTGGTTTCTAGCTTCATGTTCTCCATGGTGTAAAGTAAGGCATCTTCCGTAACCTTGAAAAAGTCCTCGTGATTTTTCGTGATGGAGCGCAAAAAGCCATATTCAAATTGTTTGGCGCGCCACGCCTTGGTGAAATCCATGCCTTTGCCTGGAAAAACTTTTTCAACCTCGGCAACGACTGAATTGGGATCAAAGATTACGAAATAATCGAAAGCTACCGCTTTGTAGCGAGGTTCCGGTGTCTGGGCGTACCCAGGAAAACTGGAGGAAATAGCTATCAATAAAATTGATGCTAACGTCCTCATAAGAAGTGTACGGTTCATATTGTTTGCTCCGTTGTTTACAGGCTTTTGCCTAAGTATAACCAGCTAAGGATCGGGCGCGAGAGCCTCAGTCCCGCTTGCACACCCGATGTTATACGACTCCAAAAGTTATCCATCGCGGCACGCCCGGAGAGCTGCAATATCAGCCGAGACGATAACGGCCAAGTGCTTGGATATTTTTTCAATCGGCCAGTCCCACCACGTGATTGCTTCAAGTTCGGAAATGACCTCTGTAGAAAAACGTTGCTTGAGTTGTCTTGCGGAGTTTCCTCCGACAACTGTGTAAGCAGGAACATCGGAGACGACAACTGAACGTGAGGAAATGATCGCGCCATTGCCTATCTTTACGCCCGGCATGATGAGGCTGTCGTATCCGATCCAAACGTCGTTTCCGATAATGGTGTCGCCTTTGAAAGGTAGCTCATTTGGCTGTGGTATGACGCTTTCCCACCCGTTACCGAAAATCTGAAAGGGAAAGGTAGAGAAGCCGGAAAGCTTGTGGTTTGCGCCATTCATGATGAACTTTACCCCACGGGCGAGTGCGCAGAACTTGCCGATGATCAAGCGGTCGCCAATGAACGGATAGTGATAAAGAACATTCCGTTCAAAGTTTTCCGAATCTTCCGGGTCGTCATAATAGGTGTAGTCCCCGATAACGATATTCGGATTCGCCACAGTGTTCTTTATGAAGCATACCTGCGGGAAACCGGTCATGGGGTGTTTGTTTAATGGACTCGGGCCGTTCAATTGGGCTCCTTCAAGACAGCTAACGTTACGGTAAGGGGCGCGTCTTTTTGATCGGCTTGATAGGCCGATGACTTGCCTAAATTACGAACCAAGCAACTGGACCAATAGCTTTAACCACATTACAGCAATAACTGATGTACCCGCCAAGAAGGCAAGGCGTCCGTGTTTTAAACCGTTATAGGTCGTATGGATGAAAGCATGGATATACCTAGCGCCAACAAAAAGCCAAGCTAAACTAATAAAGACAGTATCGGTGTTACTAGTGACAAGAATGGACAAACAGGCCACATAAAACAACACGGGCATTTCAAAAAGATTGTCATAGTGCTGAGTTACTTTTGCCAAACCGTATGGAAGCTTAGCGCCACGGTTGAGCAGAAAATAGGCTGGATTTAAACCTTCTTCTTTAACTGCTTTGATTCTGAGCCTAAGCATCCAGATACCAATTATGAAAGTGAGTAATACGACCGCGAAAACAGGGTAAATAATTAACGCTTGCTTCATTCTCTATTCCTGATGTGTGATTTGCTGTAATTCGGCGATCCAATCGTTGATTGGTTTAGCATGTCCAACGAAAGCGAAGGGGCGAGCATGATAGTGACCGTCCCGCTTGAGCGCCATGTTTTTGAAGCCGATTTCACTTGGCGTCTCTCTGTGCAAGAGTAATGATTGCCTTGATGGCGTTTCTTGCTTGAGGGCTGTTGTACCAGCAGGTTGACCCCATCATTTGAGAGATTTGTTTGGTGACAAAGGCCGGGTCTTCGTCGACCAACTGCGACAGTGATGAGAAACCAATTTGCTCCAAGCGTGCGATGACGGTTTCACCAACGCCTTTGAGCGAAAGCAATTTCTCTTTTTCGGTTACGGGAAAGCCCATGCCTCAAACCTTGCTTATGACAGTAATGGAAACAGTTTCTGGTTGAACCAAGGAAAATAGCCGGCTAAAAGTTTCTTTACCTGCCATCCGTTCATTCGAAAGGTGTGCATCTTCCGTAGTTTCCCAATAGTAAATATTGACCCACTCGTCGCCATTTTTGTATAGCGTCTTGGCGATGAAGCCACCTATGGATTGAGATCAGGGACAAGGCCCAGGACTTCAATCATTGCTTGGCCGGTAATGCCAAGTGCGCTTTTCCATCTGACGATTTCGACGACATTGGTGTTCATGATTTTTCTCCAAGAAAATATCAGTAGTACATAGGGGGCTGCTGATAACGTGGTGTACACAGTAACGATCAAAGAATCTTTTATGGCAGCAATTGGCTGTTTGGCACCGGTTCAGAATCAGGGGCAAAGAAACGAAATATCTGTTCTAGCAAAAATGCCGGAGCTTCTTCGGGTACAAAATGCCCACTTGCTTCTGCAATCATTCCTTGGAGGTTATCGGCCTTTGGCTTCATTGCTAAGAAAAGGTTATCGGCCACACCATGGCGTCCTGCTAGGGTAAGAATGGGCATGCTGAACTTTTGTCTGCATAGCTGGATGCCAGCTTGGCATCATCCGGCAACGCGCGGTAGTAATTAAATCCAGCGGTCATGCCCCCGGGACTGGCATAGTGCTTGGCGTATTCGTCTATCGCCTGCGAAGTAATGGCCTCTTTTCGATAAGCCCATTTTCTCATTTGCGCTGTGATGTATGCCCGCTCCCGATTTTTGGTCAACATTTCCGGGAAGTCTTCCGCCATATGAAATCCATAGTGCCACATGCCGCCTTTGGCAGAGTCCATGTTCTCCGTTCCTGGTGGCATGCAATCCACCAGAATTAGTTTGGCGACCAGTTCGGGGTGTAGCAGACTGAGGACATAAGCCGTTTTACCGCCCATGTCGTGACCAACGACAAATGCCGAATTGGCGTTAAATTGCTTAATGAGTTCGGCTATATCGTTAGCAATTGTTTGTTTGTCATATCCGGTTTGAGCTTTTTCTGAGCGCCCTAAACCACGTAAATCCGGAGCGACAACGGTAAACTTTTCAGCAAGACTAGGCATTATGTTATGCCATTCATACCAGGTCTGCGGCCAGCCATGTAGGAGAATTAGCAAAGGTCCATTACCCATTTTGACGTAATGCAGACGTATACCGTTTACTTGCGCAAATTCGCTCCTTGCGCCTTTAGGCAAAATACCGGCTTGACTTGGCAAAGTCAGGCTTAACAGGACGACTAAAATCAATAGATTGTATTTTTTCATGATTGATGGTGGGTAAGAAAGCAAGGAATGGATGTATGGCTAACTTTTAGTCTAGAAACGCATGGTGCCTATTTTGCAAATATTCCCAAGATTCCCTAATCAGCGATCAAGTGATGATGGGGTATTACCCGATTAAATGTCATCGCGGTAAATAAGGTTCTATGTTACTAAATGCTCTGGCAACGAAAGTGTCCTTCTCGCCTACAGGTGCGACGTAATGAAGTGCTTCGGCAGCTGCGTCCGTGCCTATACTTCTGGCAATAATCCACCCCGCCAAGTAGCTGGATGCTAAACATCCGCCGGCAGTTGCGATGTTGCCTTGGGCAAAGAAAGGCTGATTGAGAACGTCCACCCCAGCTTCTTGCACCCAAGGCTTTGTCGTTAAATCGGTACAGGCTGGAATCTTGCCTAATAGTCCAAGCTTTGCCAAGACCAGTGTGCCTGAGCATTGCGCGGCGATCAGTTGGCGTTCCGGTTGCAACGTAATTCGATTCATCAATTCAGCGTTGTTGACGATCTGTCGTGTTTGAACGCCACTACCGATAATGACGGCATCAGCTAAGTGTGTATCTTCAAGGGTTGACTGTGCATGTACCGTGACACCGTTCATAGACGTAACTTGCAGCTCAGGGCAACAAATTGTAACCCTCCAATCCGGCTTTTTGATTCGGTTTAAAATGCCGAGCGCAATCATGGAGTCCAGTTCATTGAATCCCTGGAAAGTGAGTATAGTGATGTGCATTGTCAAATAATCCTTATTAAATCAAGCGATCTCGAACCCCGGGGTGCGATTCAAACTGATGCGTCCAATCAAGCAGCCTTCCTCGCTTGATTCCAATAGTTGTCCCATTGCCGGTTAGCGCGATTCAAGCGCAAGGCCAGCATGTGATCGGCGTTAGCGGCGCACCACCACGATCCCGGAAGCTTAAGCCGTTTCTGGACAATATAGCGATGCGCACTCTCAATTTCCCCCGAGCCAATCGGCAAGTTGTTCGCCAATGCGGTTGGGTAGTCGAGCTGATCCTGGCGGCGGCTCAAATAGCGGTGACAAGCCCTTATCGACGCTTGGCTATCCGTCACGTCACCGACCTCAAGGTGCTCTCGCAGGGACGCGGTGACATCGCCACAACGCCCGGCTTTGAGCGCGTCCTTCTGTTGGTTGAGCCATGCATTGGCCGCATCTGCATTCGGATGGATCGCTGCGGCGGCGGCACTCAGGTAGTCGCAGACATGATAGAAATCGACCAGATATCCGCCCCGACTGCCGAAGCGCTCTGCCACTTGTCGCGCAATCCATTCGGCACCATCGCCAACGGTATGCACCTGACTCGTCTTGCCGAAGCCCGCGCTTTTGGCACAGCTAAACAGTTGTTTGCCTGCCACCTCCACATCGCCTTGCAGCGTTCCGCCATAGCTCAAGGTTTGACTGCCCGCCGCGTGCGCCAGGCAAAGCTTGGCTTCTTTCCACAGCAAGGTCTTGCCTTTGCGCCGGTCTGTTTGCGCGGCTTCGACAATCGGCACCATGCCGCCATCCATTTCCACGACGACCGCCCGGCACCCCGCTGCATCAGGCCAGGTCTCATCAACCGGTGTCGTCGTATAGATGATTTGGGCGTGCGCTTCGGTCACCCGTCGTATCGTGCTCTCGGCAAGGAGGAGTCCGTAATGCTCGACCAATTTGTCCTCGACCTGGGCGAAGGCGACATCGGCCCCAAAGTCGGTCACCACCCGTTGTAAAGGCCGCGAACAGCCGCGGTTACGCACTTTGGCCCGATTCACAAAAGGACGAATGTGCCGGTTTCCGCGGCGATACTGAATCTCTTCTACGCTGATTTCACCAAAGGTGCTGTGCCATTGGAGTTTTTTTTACCTGCGCGCCGCACCCCGGTCTCTCGTCCAGTCACCGCTACGGCCTTGCTGGCTTGTCCGCTTGCCCAGGCCTGTAACGACTCCTGACCCATCCGCCTCATCTGTTCGATCAGCTGCATTTCCGCCGCGTCAGCTTCTTGCAACTCGCCTTTCTCGTCTGCGACAACCAGTAACATCGATTCAACCCGGCTACGTAGTTCTGGATGTTCGTTCAGGCGTTCCAACAAGGCTTCATCACTCAGTACCATGGTATCTCCTCTTAGCAAATCAGTGGCAAAGATGAATAGATTACCCCGCCTCAGTTTGAATCGCACCCCGAACCCCGTTGTCAAGCGTCGAAGCTCTGGTGTATCGAGCGTTCTGCAGGAGAGGCTGATTTTAGTGCATTTTCACCAAAACTACCCATGATGCCAAGATGGGTAAAACCAAATCCTGTGACTCACGGAGGGCTATTCCCGCAGGACGTAATGTCCGATGAGCAGGCTCAGCATAAATGTCTTGGTCGATAAGCGTAAAAGGCCTAATGCAAATCGGAATACATATAGCTGCTTCGGCAATATAAAATGGCCCGATTAACCTGCGGGAAACCTCTGCTGCAACGGAGCAGGGTCTGCGGCAAACGAAATGCAGGCAGCCGAGACGGTTGTGGGCACTTTTGTCATGGCTCGAGGAAGTTCGGTTGATGTGCTTGCTCAAAGGCGCCGGTAATTTGTAGGCACACTGGCCAGGTTCCCGGAAAGCCTTTCGGTTCGTCCGGCGCTTGGTATGTAACCATGGGAAAATACGGAAGTAGGGCCTATGTGAAAGTCGTCCAAAGCCGGTTGGTTCGCCGGAGGGCAACGTGTTTTGGCGGTTACTTAATAACGACATAATCTGGAATTGAAATGACTAAGCACACTTCTAAGAATTCGGAAATCAAAAACGACACAAAACGTCTGGCGAGCCGGATCAGTATGACACTTCCGGAAGATCTGTTGACCGAACTCGACACTATGGTCAACGAACGCGGCTTTGCCAATCGTTCTCAAGCCATCGCCAAAATCCTCCACCGCTCGCTCGTTGAACATCGTAACGAAGTCGGCGATCACGTGATGGTCGGCACCATAACGCTGTTTTATGACAATTTGGCGACTGGCGTACAACAAAAGTTGTCCGACTTGCAGCGTCAAAATATTGCGGAGGTCATTTCATCGCTCCACGTGTTGCTCGACGGCGAGCGGACGTTGGAGGTGATCCTGGTGCAAGGGCCGCCGGCGAAAGTACAGCAAATCGCCGACGCTATGATCACACTTCGCGGTGTGCTGTGGGGGCGACTGGAACTCGTTGCAGCACTCATTCCGCAATTGCATCCTTTTTCACATCCGCCGGAAAAGTGATGGCGCCCGTTGAGTGTTCACTTAAACAACAAATTTAGAGGTCCAATACCACATCCGAAATTGGTATGGTGCAGCAAATAAAGGTTTCCTCGGGTGACAGAGGGTCGACGAGTTCCAGATAATCGACGGAACCGGAAAGAATTGTTGTCGTGCAGGATTGGCAGGTGCCGGCGCGGCAAGCGAATGGTGGACGCAGTCCGTTGGCTTCGGCCAAATCGAGTAGTGTCCCTTGATCGGCCGTCCATCGAACGGAAACACCGGATTTATTGAAGGTCACGGTGTATTCTGCACCTGCTGCGTCGATTGCGAGCTGGGTTGTATTTTTAGAACGCGCTGCAAAGGCTTCGATATGAATTCGGCTTTCCGGAATTCCCGCGTGTTTCAATATCCCTTCGACTTCGTCCAGAAACCCCAAAGGTCCACACAAGAAAAAGCTTGCTGCCTCTAAATCCAGCTCTGTCAGCAGCTCCTCGTCTATGCGGCCTTGTTTCGTGTATTCCGACGGCCCAGCTTCGAACGCGGTTTCGGCTAGAAAAATCGCCTTCAGATGGCGGTGCATTTTGCAAAGCGCTTCGATAGCGTGTGCTGGAAGCAACGTTCACTATCGTTACGGACGGCATAAACCAGCGTGGTCTCGCACTGCGAAGCGGCGGCGTGTTCAAACATGGCAAACAGCGGCGTAATGCCAACGCCGCCGGCGAATAGCACGCGAGGCGAGTCGTCGGTTTCCTCGATAAAGAAGCGCCCACCGGGCGCCTTGACCTGCAGTTCGTCGCCGACTTGCACAGAATCGTGTAAATAACGCGACATTGACGCGCTTTGATTTTTTTCCTCAATAGCCTGCATTCGTTTGACCGTTATTCGGAAAGTATTGGCAACCGTCTGGCATGAAGACAGCGAATAGGGTCTAACCAGCGCACCGTGCTCCGGGAGTTTCGCGCGTAGTGAAATATGTTGTCCCGGCAGGTACGCTGGTAATTCCGCGCCGTCGTTCGGTGTTAAATATAACGACAAGATGCCTGCAGCTTCCGTTTTGCGCTGTGTTACGGTAAAGGCCTTGAAGCCGGACCACCCCTTGCCTTGGCGGGCCAGCGTCAGCGCCGAAGCACGCTTGCTCAGCAACGCTTGCCATTCCGGCGATAAATCCACGGCATTTCGCGCAAATTTCAGCGCCGCCAGCGTCGTATTCGGATCGTAACAAGCGCGAACGAACTCGCGGATCGTCGGCGATGGCGTGGAAACGGGTTCGTGTATCAAGCGATCGCCGGCCGTCACGGTCCCCGCATGCAATACCCGCGCATAAAACCCAACCCGGCCGTCTTCCAAAAACGTTTTTGAAAATCCTGGGTCTTCCTTGAGCGTCATCGCCAATTTAAAGCAGGATATGCGCGGCTCGCTGATTTGCATCACTAACTTCCCGCAAATCAAAAGATCGCCGATACGGATGGTGTCTTCGGTCAGATTGTCTACCGTCAGGTTTTCTCCAAAGGTACCCGACGTCAGTTTTCTCCCCAAAAAGGACTCCCAATAGGCATATCCTGGCAATCCGTAAATATATACGGCTTTATGCGAGCCACCGTGGCAGCGTAAATCGGCTTGCTCGTCGTCTTCTACGCCGTTCGTGCCGATGTGAACCAAGCCGCTGACCGCTAGCTTAAAAATACCGGTCGGCACGGTTTTACCTTTAAAAACGACGTTCGTGACTTTACTCACGTTGATGGAAGTAATACAGGCGTCAGCCGACTGGTTCGGCTGGCGCTGGCCGGTAAATTCGGCATGCGGATTCATTTTGTATCGGTTGGTCATGGTTTAGCCTTCGGTTGAATTGACAATTGATTCATGTCGAGCGGCATCCTTATCGGCGTCGCCGATAAGCTTGGTGTTCGGGCATGGAAGCGGCTCAATTACGCCAAATAAAGTATCACGAATATAAAAAAAAGTAATACTTTTTTCTAACCTATTGCCTCGGTTTTGATTCTTGTAATAGCCGACACATACCAGTCAGCATGCAGGTCTGACCGGAGCGCAGACAAAGAGCGGCGTGGATGCGTGGAAAAATTTGTCGCTTCAGATTTGTGATTTCTATATTGAGGAAGTATCCCGGAGCGTCGACAACAGCGCAGGATCGAGCAAGTGCGTTAGAAATCGTTGCTCAGGGCCATTTTGGGCTCAGAACTGATTGGTTGCAGGATTTAGTTGTTGGTGAAAAAGGCGGCATGATAGCTAACTTTGCCTGGCGGATAACCTGAGCCGAAGGAAAGTGCCAAGAAGAACTCTTGGGGAATGCCGGGTAGCATAAAGCCCGGGACTGTTGGAAAAGCCAAAGCGCTTGTAGAACGACGGTTCGCCGAGTAATACGCAACCATCGGCGCCAAGTTCGCGCAACTGCGACAAACCATGTTCAATAAGAGCTCGGCCAATGCCTCGTTTTTGAACTGATGGAAGTACCGATACAGGCCCAAGGCCAAACCAACCAGACGTCCCATCTGAAATAGTGACAGGCGAAAAGGCGATATGGCCAACCACTTCATTAGACTGTTCAGCCACCAACGAGATGGTGAGAACATTGGCCTCACGCAAAGCGCGGATGATTAAGTGTTCGGCATGACTGCTGTGGGGATGCGACGCAAACGCTTGGTGAGTAATTCCCTCAATCGCGTTTTCATCGCTTTTACGCTCGGAACGGATAACGAGTGGCATGTTTTGAAAGGTGACATAATTCAGTCCGAGCCGATTATATGAGTGACTTGGAATCCCGATGCGACATCAAGAACTTAGCATGATACTCAGCCTGTTCAGCGGATGCAATCTACGCTAGTCTTTAATGGCGGTGTCGTGAGCAGATCCTTAAAACATACCAATTCCCCTCGTAGCAAGCTGTTTCGAAACATAAATCAGCCGATCCGAAGGGAAGAACGAAGAATTTGCGGAAAAACCAGGGGGTTAAACCATTTCATAGAATTTCGCTTATCCGGCAAATTCCAGCGACAATCTGCTCCGGCCTGAACGCCGAGAAACCCAAAACCAAACCGCTGGGCGGCTTACGTTCGATGCCGTAAAACGAAAGCGGTCGTGCTTCAATACCGCCTTGTTTTAAGCGCTGGGTTACCTCGACGTCATCGAACCCTTCCGGGAGGTATGCACAGGCATCGAGTCCGGTGGAAATCGGGCAAACGTCGAGCAGACCTTTCAACTGGTTATCGCAGGCGGTAATAAACGTTTCGGCGCGTTCCTGGTAGATTATCTTCATCCGTCGCAAATGTCTGGCGTAGTGGCCTTCGGCAATAAATTCGCTCAGCACCACTTGGGCTTCCAGTCCGACATGGCGGCAGGTCAGGCTCATTGCCGACGCAAGCGGTGTTAGCAGCCACTTCGGTACCACTGCATAAGCCAAACGGATACTCGGAAACAACAGTTTGCTGAACGTGCCCATATAGATTACCCGGTCAGTGGCATCTAGACTTTTGACTGGTGCCATCGGAGTACCGTGGAAGCGGAATTCGCCGTCGTAATCGTCTTCGAGTACCGTCGTTTGATGGTGCTCTGCCCATTCTAGTAGCGCGATTCGGCGCTCAAGACTCAGCGCCGGGCCGATCGGCGATTGGTGGGCGGACGTCACGTAGGCCAGTTTGGCGTATGCTGTCTTTTGAATTGCCGCTTCGATATCCATGCCGTTCGAATCAATCGGTACGGCATGCACCCGTGCACCGACGGCAGCAAACAAGGTTTTCGCGCCGGGATAGCCGGGGTCCTCCATCCACACCGTATCGCCAGGATCGAGCAGCAAGCGTGCGCACAAATCCAGGGTTTGCTGGGCGCTGTTGGTGATGATCACTTGCTCCGGTGTGCAGGTAATGCGCTGCGTATACCGTAAATGCTCTGCAATCGAAGCGCGTAACAGATGATAGCCGGTCGGATCAGCGTAACCCATTTTCCGCGGACGCAAGGCATTCGCACGTTTGGAGGCAATACGGTTCCAGATATTCAACGGAAAGTGCTCGAAATCCGGTTGATTGGGTTTGAACGGAACGGGTGCCGGCTCGGCCGCACCGTAAAAGAATGGGCTGTCCGCCAGTACTCGACCCAGTTGCGATAGCCTGCCTTTTGCCGAAACTGCGGCGCGGTTTTGTGGGGCGGGTGCACTATCCAGACTATCCGGCAGTTTGGCTGAGACAAACGTGCCTTTGCCAGTATGGGACGCAATATAGCCTTCCGCCAATAATTGTTCATAGCCCAAAACCACCATGCTGCGGGAAACACTGTAGTGTTTGGCAAAATCGCGGGTAGTGGGCAGTCTGGCCTTGGGTTTCAAACGGCCACTTAAAATAGCCAAGCGTATCTCGCTGTAAATCCAGTCTTTGATCGAGCATTGCGCTGGTTTCGCTGCAATGGAAAGTTCAATCTGTTCCGCTAGCCTCACGATTCTTTTTCGGTAAATTGGTTTGGTAATTTTTTCACTTATTGGTATTTTTATTAAACCATTCGATTGGCGAGAATAGCACCAATTTCACTTGACCGACAGTATTAGGAGTAGCTCATGACCAAACGCTTCAGCTATCAAACCAGCGGCTATCAGGCCATGTACGGTTTGCATCATTACATACAGGACTGCGGGCTTGATCACGGCTTGCTCGAACTGATACGGCTGCGCATCTCGCAAATCAACGGCTGCGCGTATTGCATCAATATGCATGCGCCATTGGCGCAACAGAACGGCATATCTATAACCAAGGTCCATTTGGTGGTAGCCTGGAAGGAAGCCAATGTGTTTACCGAACGAGAATTGGCGGCTTTGGCTTGGGCAGAGGCCGTCACGGCGTTAAGGGACGCCGAGGTACCGGAATCCGTCTATCAGCTAGCTAAAGCGCAATTCAGTGAACACGAATTATCAGACCTGACACTTGCGGTAGCCGAAATGAACGCCTGGAACCGGTTAATGATTGCATCGAGAACGCCGCCGGAAATCGGGTAAGCGGAATTCAATGATGCAATCTATAGACAAGATTATTGAAAACGATGACATCGTGGCGGTTTACCCACTGATGAGCATACTTCGTCCCCATTTGCCGGATGCGGCGGCATTTGTAGCCCAAGTGCAACGGCAAGCTCAAGCCGGTTATCATTTGACGGGATTTCGTCATAACCAGCAATGGCAAGGTCTGATTGGGTTTCGTCTGGGCGAAAACCTGCTGTATGGCAAGTTTTTGTATGTGGATGATCTTGTAGTTGAACCACCTAACCAAAACGGTGGTATCGGAAAAAGCTTAATCGAATATGTCAGAAAATACGCTCTGACGTTTGATTGTGCAAATTTGGTGCTCGATACTGGCTTGTACATGCCTTATGCCCAGCGGTTTTATTACCGGCAAGGCTTATTAGCCAAAGGCATGCACTTTGTCGAAAGCCTCAATGGCGTTAGCCATGCCTAGGGTTTTAGTTGTGAACGGTAGTCCGCATGCCTACGCAAGTTCCGGCGGGTCGGTAGTAGAGTTTCTATTGGCGCAAATTCATGCCGTATGGCCAACTGCCGAAGTCGTACACCGACTGCTGTCTGCGCCGGAAATGATTTTGCCGTCGGCGGCCTACGCCACAGCCGTGCTGGATCGAGCTGCTGACGATAGCTCGGCATTTGAGCTATCCGAGACCTTGATTGGGGAACTGGAGTCCTGCGAATTGCTGATCATTGCCACGCCGATGCACAATTTTACGGTGCCAGCCGCGCTGAAAGCCTGGATCGACTATGTATTGCGGATTGACCGTACCTTTGATGCTACGCCGACTGGGAAAATCGGAAGGCTAAATGATCGTCCTGTTTTTGTTGTGCTCACATCCGGCGGTTTTCATCAAGGTGAGCGGGCCAATCAAGCGGATTTCCTCAGCGATTATTTGCGTTACGCATTGCAGACGGTTGGCCTCAATTCAATACAATTTGTTTACTTGCAAGGCATGGCATATGGGAAAGATGCCGCAAGCTTGGCAATTGACGCAGGTATTGAGCGCATCCGATCGCTGATTCCTGAGCTATTGAACCGGCAGGAGAGAAGTAGTACTAGCGTTTAATGGCAATGAAGTTGCCATCCCGTTTGTGCCGAGTCGTTGATGGAAGATTGTCGGCACATATCTTCAAAAGCTTATAACGCTTTAGACGGTTAAGTAATGCTCCAGATGTTTTGATAGCAAGCTAATTTGAATTTGAAAGCAAGACTCGGAGTGTTCAAGAACTGTGATTTGGGTAAATTAACGGCGCGAATGAACGAAATCCGGAGCCGACATGCCGAACCCGACTGAAACTGACGCTTTGCCCACAGAGAACGATCCTCGTTGGCAAGCCGTGCTGGCCCGCGATCCAGCAGCCGACGGTAGCTTTTTCTACTCGGTCAAAACTACCGGCGTCTATTGCCGACCGTCTTGTCCGGCTCGTACCGCCAAACCGAAAAATGTGCAGTTCCATCTTAGTCGAGACGAAGCTGAAGCGGCTGGATTCCGCCCCTGTCGGCGTTGTAAACCTGATCAACCTGCCTTGCGCGAACTTTATGCCGATAAAGTTTCCGAAATCTGCCGCTTGCTGGAAACAGCGGAAACCGAACCTAGCCTTACCGAGTTGGCGGTTATTGCCGGACTCAGTGCCTTTCATTTTCATCGAATTTTTAAGGCAATCACTGGCTTGACACCTAAAGCCTATGCAGCAGCTCAGCGCAGTAACCGGGTTCGGAATCAACTGGCAAAAAGTCAGTCGGTAACCGCCGCCATCTATGATGCCGGTTATAACTCCAACAGCCGGTTTTATGAAAAATCGCCGCAGCTGTTAGGTATGACGCCATCCGACTATCGTGCCGGCGGCACCAATAGCCGAATTCGGTTTGCCCTGGGTGAATGCTCACTGGGTTCTATTCTGGTGGCGGCCAGCGACATCGGAATTTGTGCCATTGCGTTAGGCGACGAGCCGGACCGCTTAGCCAGGGAGTTACAAGACCGTTTCCCTCGGGCTGAACTGATCGGCGGTGACAACGAATTCGAACAATGGGTTGCCAAAGTGGTCGGTTTTGTTGAAGCCCCCGCCATCGGCTTGGATTTACCGCTGGATATGCGAGGTACTGCATTTCAACAGCGGGTTTGGCAAGCATTGCTGCAAATCCCGGTGGGCGAGAAAGTCAGTTACACCGATATTGCCCAACGCATTGGCGCACCGAAGGCAATGCGCGCGGTGGCCGGCGCCTGCGCGGCCAATACCTTGGCGGTCGCAATTCCCTGTCACCGGGTCGTCCGCTCGGACGGCGGTTTGTCCGGATATCGTTGGGGAGTGGAGCGTAAAGCGGAGTTGTTGCGGCGGGAGAGTCAAGCATGAGCACCGGTATTTTCTCATGTAGGCTGCCACTTCCTACGAATTACCGGTTGCAGGATATTCTATCTTTTCATGTCCGCGATACCTTGGCCGTTTCAGAATCAGTGGAGGCCAACCGGTTACGTAAAGGGATATTGTGGCACGGATCAACGGCCTGTTTGTCTTTGCGGTTTTTACCCCAGTGGGTTGAAATTGAATTGAACATCAATGATACGCCGGAATCATTCGAAGTCGACGAATTATCCGAGCTGGCAGTTCGAATGCTTGGATTAAATCAGCCCATTGACGTTTTTGAGGAAAGTGTTGGTCAACATCCGCAGCTAGGGTTGTTGATCAACAAGCAATCGGGATTGCGGGTACCGGTCGCGCCGACTGTATTTGAAGCCCTAAGTTGGGCAATCACCGGACAGCAAATCAGCGTTGCCGCCGCCATTTCGATAAGGCGTAAGTTTATTCAATTGATTGGGTTACAACATTCCAGCGGCTTGTATTGCTATCCGGATGCACGGCATGTAACGGCTTTAAGCTTAGTCGGCTTGCGCCAGGCCGGATTTTCACAAAGCAAAGCACAAACTTTGCTGATGGTTAGTCAGATGATGGTGTCCGGTGAATTAGAATTGCATGACGCTCAAAAAGAGCCGCCGATAGAACAAATTCGTCAACAATTAATGAAGATTCGCGGCATTGGCCCTTGGACCGTCAATTACGCACTATTACGCGGCTATGGATGGTTGGACGGTTCACTGCATGGCGATGCCGCAGTTCGTCGTGGATTACACCTGTTATTGAACTCTGTTGAGCCGATGGATGAAAACCAAACCCGGCAATGGTTGGAAAAATTCACGCCCTGGCGGGCTTTGGTCGCTGCACATTTATGGGAACTGATTTCCAGTGGCGGGTAAAGACATGGATGATTTCAAAAAACTGCAAACACTATCCTGGCCGTCCCTATGCCAAGACCTCGATAACCAAGGTTATGCCGTCATTGACCGATTACTGTCGCCGCAACTTTGTCGGTCTTTAGCGGGACTTTACGACAATGATTTACTGTTCCGAAGTCGCGTCATCATGGCAAGACATGGTTTCGGCAGCGGCGAATACCGGTATTTCCGTTATCCGCTACCGGATGTTATTGCTGAATTGCGTCGCGCGCTATACGCCCCGTTGGTAGACATCGCCAATCGCTGGCAGTGTGCAATGGGTTTGGAACCACATTTTCCGGCAAACCATGCTGACTTCGCCGTCTATTGCCATCAGCTAGGACAGTGTAAACCTACACCGCTGCTACTTTGCTACCGGCAAGACGATTACAACTGTCTTCATCAAGATTTGTACGGCGACTGCGCGTTTCCGTTGCAAGTCGTGATTTTGCTTTCAGAACCCAATGCCGATTTTACCGGCGGCGAATTCATTCTGACTGAACAACGGCCACGCAGGCAATCACGTGCGGAAGTGGTGCCGTTAGAGCAGGGCGATGCAGGCATATTCGCCGTGCAGCGCCGCCCTCTACAGGGTAGTCGTGGTTATTACCGCGTCAATATGCGTCACGGCGTCAGCCGTATCCGTTCCGATCAGCGCTACGCCTTGGGCATTATCTTTCACGATGCCAAATAACGGCATGAATCTACTTCAATCGCAAGAATCGGAGTTTCGAATATCGAATTTATCAGTATTGTCATACCGACTTTCATTCGACGTAGGAGCAGTCGTCATGCGATATTCAACTAAATCCGCTGTTGTAGCCGCTGCTCTGGCGACGATGTTACTGATCCATGTGTCTGAAAGTGTTGGCGGCGAAGAACCTAAGCCAGTCAAGCGATTTGCTTTGACTGCGAAAGAGCGGTTAGGCAGCAAAGCGGCCGACAATCAGCGCGTCAATAATTGCAAGGTGCCGCTGGAACGGCGAGGAGGTAAAATCCGTCCTGAAACTTGCCACTGGGTTAATGTTTTGACGCCGGATCGAAAGTTCCTAATTAACAAGTAATGGAATTAACGCAAATTCACCGCGCTCCGGCGGCGATTGAAACTGGCGAACGACACGTTGTTCGTTCACCGCCTGATCGGCGTATGTGCTTATCGTTCCGGCCCAACGCCAGGCATTGCGGGAGCGTAAGCAATTCAGTTGATTCGCATTGAGAACCCTTTTACCGATTTTCCAACCCGATAGGATGTCCCATGGCACTAAGCTTAATCATAGGTAACAAAAACTATTCGTCGCAAGCGAAAACCGAAATTATTCAGGCGTTCGAAGCATGAAGGCGAAAGTTTGGGCGGCGTTGTTGGCCGTTTATCTGGTGTGGGGATCGACTTATTTGATGATCCGCTTTGTGGTCGAGACGCTGCCGCCATTTTTGTCGGCCGGGTTGCGTTTTGTGGTTTCCGGCGTCATTTTGCTGGCCTGGCGGCGTCTGGCCGGCGATGCCGTGCCGACCTGGCGGCAGTGGCGTTCGGCCGCCATTGTCGGCACCTTGTTATTGCTCGGCGGCAACGGCTTGGTCTGTTGGGCCGAACAAACCGTCCCGTCCGGCGTCGCCGCGCTGATCATCGGCGCCGTGCCTATGTTTCTGGTGATCGCCGACGCGCTCAGGCCTAACGGCGTCAGGCCGACGCTACGCGTACTGGCCGGTCTGCTCATCGGCTTCATGGGAATTTACCTGCTGGTCGGACCGACGGCGTATTCGGACGGTATGCCGTTAAACATGGCCGGTGTGGCGGCGCTTTTGCTCGCCAGTTTGCTTTGGGCCGTTGGTTCAATCTACAGCAAGACCGCGGAATTGCCGAAGACGGCGCTGATGACGACGGGCGCGGAAATGCTGGCCGGCGGATTGGCCTTGCTGGTCGTCAGTGTTCTAAGCGAACAATGGAGTGTCTTCAGCCTTGCCCAGGTATCAGTCGACTCATGGCTGGCCTTGGCGTATCTGATAGGGTTCGGTTCGATGATCGGTTTCGCATCCTACGCCTGGCTGCTGCAGAATGCGCCGATCTCGCTGGTAGCGACTTATGCCTACGTTAATCCGCTGGTGGCGGTTTTTTTAGGCAACTGGTTCGCGCAAGAACCGCTGACGCCGCGCATCCTGAGCGCATCGGCGATCATCATCGGGTCGATCGTATTCATGAACAGCGCGCACGGTTCACGGACCAAGCCGGCGACGGTGCGAGGTGTGGGCGAATGATGCACCTCAACTGGCTGACGAAACCATCTCTAGGCTCATCTGTCCACGAACGCTCGCCAGCTCGTCGTCGAAAATAACGGGCATTTCATCGTGTATGATCAACCTGCGGTACTGGTTTGCGAGCTACAGGCGTTTTTGAACACTATTCGAGATGAAATTTATTTGAGCGATATTCGCCGCTCGACACTTTAGTGCCGAAATTGGATGTGCGGAGACTATAAGTTACTTTACTTCAATAGGTTGATCACTGTTCGCTTCCCAGCCGCCGCCAAGGGCTTTATAGAGCGTAACCAGATTCAAGGTGACCGCGCGTTCGCTACGTACCCAGTCATCCTGAGACATATATAACGCGCGTTGCGCATCGAGTAACTCCAGATAACCAGCCCATCCCTTGGCGTAGCGTTGGTTGGCGAGTTCGACGGCCTTTTGATTGGCACTCACTTCCTGTTCCAGCAGCCGGTAGTGTTCCTGCTCTTTCGCGTAGCTTACCAGCGCGGTCTCCACCTCTTCAAATGCAGTGAGAACGATCTTTTGGTAATTCAGCAAAGCCTGGTCTTGAGCCTCTGTCTGGGCGCTGATACTGGCAAGCACCCGGCCGGCATCGAAAATTCGCCATTGCACGGTTGGACCGATAGACCAGGTGCGGCTAGCGGGCAGAAAAAAATCACTGGCGCTGATGCTAGTGGCGCCTACCGATCCGGTGAGTGAAAACTTGGGAAACAGTTCGGCTTTCACCTGACCGATACGGGCCGTTTCGGCGGCTAGTAAGCGTTCGGCCCGCAATATATCGGGGCGGCGAAGCAGCAGGTCCGACGGCAATCCGACCGGGACTTGCGGCGGCGGTGCCGGAATAGCCGCCGTTGCGGACAGTTCTGTATTCAAGGCATCGGGATTTTGAGCAAGCAGCACGCCCAGGCGGTGAATCGACGATTGAACCGAGGTCTCGATGATCGGCGCTTGCGATCGTATGCCCGCAAGTAGCGCCAGCGCGCGTTGCAGTTCTAATTCCGCCGCCGATCCGTGATCGACGCGGCTCCGGGTGATTTTTACCGTTTCTTCCTGGGCCTTAATCTGGTTTTGGAGAATGGCCAGTTGCCGTTGCGCGCCTCGGGTTAACGCGTAATATCGTGCCACCTCGGATAGCAAACTCACCAGCACGTCGCGTCTGCCGTATTCCATCGCGGCCAACTCGGCAGTAGCAGCTTCGATTGCCCGGCGTTTGCCGCCAAAGATGTCGATTTCCCATGTGGCATCGAAGCCGGCCTTGTACACATCGTTTTCAAACGGGATGTTGGATGATTTTGGCAATGATCCCAGGATGGGCTGATTTTCACTTTGTTTTTGCCGGGCATAGGAGCCGGAGGCATTCAGCGTCGGCCAGAAGTCCGCTTCGGCAAAACCCTGTTGGGCTCGGGCTTGACGCACGCGGGACTCGGCGATGCGTAGGTCGAGATTGGCCATGACCGCTCGCTCGATCAGGGAGTCCAATTCGGCATCGTGAAACAGCTTCCACCATTCGCCGACCTGGTCATTTTGGCCGACAATGCTGTCCGAAAGCTTGCCGCTCCATTGCGCGGGTGCATTGGAAACCGGGGGTTGATAGTCCGGGCCGACGGTACAGCCAGCTGCCAGGAGGATGAATAATGCGGAGATCACGGCTTTTGTATTCATATGACTATCCGTTGACGGGTGGTAATTGGGCATGGGCTGGGTTGCCAACAGTTATGCTAAACGTTTGCGGAATAAGTAATTTGCCGCGCTCAATGTCACGACGGCGATGATCAGCAGTGGATACAAGCTATGCAGCAGCGTGACAAAGCCGATGTCCTTGAGGAAAAGCCCCTTCACGATGACAATGAAATGGCGTATCGGATTGATCCAGTCCAGATATTGCAGCCAGACAGGCATGTTATCGACCGGCGAGGCATAGCCGGACAGCAGGATGGCCGGCATCACAAAGCTGAAAACCCCGAGAAACGCTTGCTGCTGCGTGGCGCAAACGGATGAAATCAACAACCCGAATCCGGCCAACGCCAGACAGTAAAAAATCATGCTGCCGTAAAGGAGCAACAGCGATCCCGCAAACGGAACGCGGTAGACAAAAATGGCGCCCAGCAAAATGATCGTCCCCTGCACCACGGCCACCAGAATGGCCGGAATAATTTTGCCGATCATGATCATCCCGGGCGTCAGCGGCGAGATTAGCAGTTGATCAAGCGTGCCTTGTTCGCGTTCGCGCGCGACCGAGAGTGCCGTGACGATCAACGCGTTGATCGACGTGATAATGGCGATCAGGCTGGGCAATATATGCCAGACATAGTTCAGATTGGGATTGAACCAGTGACGAACAACCAGGGACGACGGCGCTTTCTTTTGCTGCAATTTAAACCGCTCGTTGCTGTAGTCGTTGACGATTTGTTGGACGTAGCCGAGGGCGATATGGCCGCTGTTGGAGCGGCGACCGTCGAGTATGGCTTGAATTTTCGGCGGACGGCCTGCCGCGATATCGCGCGAAAAATCCGGCGGAAAACGGATCACGATCAGCGCCTCCTGGTTGTCGATGGCGTAGCGCAGCTCGGCTTCGCTGTACAGTGCGAGCAGTTGGCTAAAGGCCTGGGCCTGCGAGAAACGTTGCATCAATTCCGTGGACTCGCGGCCGGAGTCTTCGTTGAAAATCGCCAGCGTATTGTTCCTGACTTCCAGCGTCGCCGCAAAGGGGAACAAGGCCAGTTGCAGGATGACCGGCACGATCAAAACCATGCGGCTTTGCCGGTCTTGCAGCAACATCTCGAGTTCCTTGATGATGAGCGTCAGTATGCGTGAGAACATCATTACTCCAGACGGCGGCGGGTTTTCAGCGCCGTCAAGCCAATGAAGAAGCTGCCGGCAAACACCAGAAACATGCCGCTGTGCAACAAAACCGGTGCAACATTGCCGGCTTGAAACAGTGTCTGGATGGCAGTCACAAAATAGCGGGCCGGTATCAAATAGGTGGCGTATTGAATGATGGCGGGCATGCTGCGGATTTCAAACAGAAAACCCGAGAGCATGAGTGCGGGCAGAAAGGCCGCATTGAGGGCTGCTTGGGCGGCGACGAACTGGTTGCGCAGCACGGTGGAGAGCAACAAGCCCAAGCCAAGACTGCTCGCCAGAAACAGCGAGCCTATCCCCCACAAAATCAGCAGCGAACCACGAAATGGTACGTGCATCATCAAGGCCGCGACCCCGACGCACAGGAACAGCGAAACAATCCCGAGCACGTAATAAGGCAGCAGCTTGCTTAACAGCAATTCGGTCCGGGTAACCGGCGAGGCCAGCAGCGCCTCCATCGTGCCGCGTTCCCATTCCCGGGCCACCACGAGTGAGGTCAGCAGCGCACCGATGACCGTCATGATGATGGTAATCGATCCCGGAATCAGGAAGTTGCGACTTTCGGCGGCGGGGTTAAACCAGAAGCGCGGTTCGATGCTAATGCCGGGTGGCGGCAGTTCGCCGCGTTCGCCGGCACGTTGTTGCATCCAGCCAATCCAGGCAGCGGTCACATAATTTTGCACGAAGTTGGCGGTGTTGGGTTCCGAGCCGTCCGTCACCACCAACAGCGGCGCGGTGCCGGCCGGTTGTTTAAGTTTTTCGGCAAAATCCACCGGTACCACCACAAAGCCCCGTACCCGGCCTTCGGTCAGCGCCTGCCCGACCTCGGCCTGCGTCTCGGCGCTATGAACGACAAAGTAGGGTGAACCGTAAAGACTGTCCGCAAAATGTCTGGCCTCCGGGCTGGTATCTTCAAGCACCAAACCGATATTCACGGCGGTAGAGTCGAGGTTGATGCCATACCCGAAAATGAACAGCATCACCACCGGCAGAACGAAGGCGATCAGATTGCTGCTGGGATCGCGCAAAATTTGCCAGGTCTCTTTTCGGCAGAGGGCGTGAAGACGACGCAAGGATACGGGGGATTTCATGCCGAGACCTCCGCAGCATGTTGTTGCACTAGGGAAATGAACGCGTCTTCCATCGATGGATCGGGATGCCGAGGGGACACGGTTTGTTCCTTGAGCTGGTCGGGAGAGCCGGCGGCGATGATTTTGCCGCGAAATACCAACGCGATGCGGTCGCAATATTCGGCTTCATCCATGAAATGCGTGGTGACCATGACGGTGACGCCTTTTTCGACGATGCCGTTGATATGGGTCCAAAACTCGCGGCGCGTCACCGGGTCAACGCCGGAGGTGGGTTCGTCCAGAAACAGAATCGCCGGCTGGTGCATGACGGCGCAAGCCAACGCTAAGCGCTGCTTGAAGCCCAGCGGCAGGGTGTCGGGCGTCGTGCCAAGGTATGGTTGTAGCCTGAAGACCTCGATCATGTCCGCCATGGCGGTTTTTTGCCTCGCGCCGCGTAAACCGTAAACGCCGGAGAAGAACTTCAGGTTCTGTTCAATCGTCAGATTGCTGTACAGCGAAAATTTCTGCGCCATGTAACCCAGGCATTGACGTGCTTCGCTGCCGCTGGTTTTTAGATCGATGCCCATGACGCGAGCCGTACCCGAGGTAGGTGTCAGCAGTCCGCACATCATGCGGAACGTCGTCGATTTGCCGGCGCCGTTAGGCCCGAGCAGGCCGAAGATTTCCCCGCGTTTGACCCTGAAGTTCACCTGGTCGGTCGCGGTGAAGTCGCCGAAGCGCTTGGTTAACGCCACCGCTTCGACCACGGTTTCATCATCTCCTGGCACCGGCTGCAAACGTTGCGCCAGAACCGAATCGCCGCCCGGGCCGCCCCCGAGAGCTTCAATAAACGCATCTTCGAAGCGGGGCGCGACAGGCACGAGTTCCGCCTCGTCGCCGGCATCGAGTTCCTTGAGGTTGGGACGGTCTGCACCTTCGCGGAGCACTAGTCGAACGGCGTGACCTTGAATGACCCCATCCGAGACTTCGGGCTGGCGCAACGCTCTAGCGAGCAATTGCCGGCGGTTGCCGGTTATCTGCCTGATTTGCAGGCTGCGATCATGAATACGCTGAGTGAGATCTGCCGGCTTGCCGGAGAAGATCAATTGTCCGTCATTCATCAATAGCACTTCCGCGCATAATTCGGCTTCGTCCAGATACGCCGTGCTCCACACAACCGTCATGCCCTGGGAAATCAGTTCATGGACCATCTTCCACAATTCGCGGCGCGAAATAGGATCGACGCCCACGCTCGGCTCGTCCAGCAGCAGCAACCTGGGGCGGCCCAACAACGCACAGGCCAGCCCGAGTTTCTGTTTCATGCCGCCGGACAGTTTTCCGGCCAATCGGCTGGTGAACCGGGCAAGATCGGTAAATGCCAGTAGGCGCTTGAAGGTGGCGACGCGCTCATCGCCCATCAAATCACGCAGATCGGCGTGGAGCTCGAGATTTTCGATCACCGACAAATCTTCATAGAGGCCGAATTTTTGCGGCATGTAGCCGATGAAGGCGCGCAGCTTATCCGCGTCGCGAATCGGGTCGCAACGGTCTACGGAAAGGCTGCCGGAAGTCGGTGCCAGCAATCCGGCCATCAGCCGGATGAGCGTGGTCTTGCCGGCCCCGTCCGGCCCTACCAAACCGGTAATCTGCCCCGGCTTTAACACAGCCGAGACGCCTGCTAATGCAGGCTTGACCGAGTGCGGAAATGTTTTCCGTACTGAGTCGAGTATGACCAGGCCATCGCTCATGACGGGGCGGAGGTGCTCAGCGTGCTTTCGTCTAAGTTGACGGTGACCGGCATACCCTGACGCAACCCGTCATCGGGATTATCAACGACAATCCGTAACCGGTAGACGAGCGTAGTGCGTAGTTCCGCGGTTTCTACGGTCTTTGGGGTAAATTCGGCACGCGGGGAAATATAGCCAATCTGACCCCTATAAGGTTTCCCGCCAACGGAATCGGTGCGGATTTCAACCTTCATGCCCGGATGGATGCGGCCCAGGTCGGGTTCATGGACATAGGCGCGCACCCAAACCGGAGTCACCAGGGAAAGCGTGAATACCGGCGTGCCTGATTGCAAGATGGCGCCTGCCTCTTGTGCCCGGGTGAGAATGACGCCATCGACCGGCGCGGTTAACACCGTATCTCGCAACTGCAAACTGGCAGTGGCCAGTGCGGCTTCGGTTTGCGCAAGATCGGCTTTGGCTTGGGAAATATCCTCGCTGCGAAACCCGGCTTCTAGGAGCGCCAGATTATCGCGCGCGGATTTGAGTCTTGCCTGGGCTTCTTGGTGGTTGGCCTCGGCATTGTCGCGCTCCTGAATCGAGACGCCTTTGTCGGCCAATAATTCTTCGGCCCGATTGAATAAGCGTTCGGCGTTGACGGCAGCGGCTTCGCGCTCGCGGACCAGCGACCGGGCTTGTGCTATTTCTTGCGGACGATTGCCGGTTTCCCGCAACTTCAGGCGCGCCCGCAACGAATCAACCTGAGCCTGGGCTCCGGTGAGCTGATTGCGATAAGGCTCGTCGTCCAGCCTGGCCATCACCTCGCCGGCTTTGACCTTGTCGCCTTCGTCATAAAGCAGTTTACTCAGCTTGCCGGGAACACGAAAACCGAGGGTGACTTCGCGTATATCCACGTTGCCGTAAAGGGTCAGCGTGGTCTTATTTTCGCCGCGGTACGTGCGATAAACCCAGCTTGCACTTCCCGCAATAATTAGCAAAACGATGATAAAGGAGATGGTCTTTTTCACAATGATGCCTCATCAATGATCTGTGTTAGCAACAGTCGAAGCCCCGCCAAATCCTGCTCCGAGGGATGCAGGATGCCGAAAATTTTCCAATATTTGAGTCCGTCCAGGGCGGCAAGCACCAGCCAACTTCGATCCGCCGGAAAGCCGTCGTCCAGCATGCCTTGATGCACACCCTGAAAAAAATTCTGTATCGGCTCCAACATTTTCGGATTGCTGGATGCCGCGCCCAATAACGGGCCGGCCACACCTTGCAGCCGGGGAGCCAGGGAACCCTCGGTATCCAACAGCATATGCAACAACGCCCTGGTGTGTCGCCCTTGTCCAGGAGGCTCGTTGGCTAAATCCGCCGCGAACCTTTCCTGGACGATGGATGCGATGCGCGTAACCATGCCCCGCACGACGGCATCTTTCGAAGGGAAATGATAAAGGAGCCCGCCTTTGCTGATACCGGCTCTCGCGGCAACGGCCTCCAGGGTCATCGAATTGACGCCTTGCTCTATCACGACGGCTTCGGCTGCATCAAGCAGGCGTTCGCGGGTATTGGTTTTTTGAGTTTGTTTCATGGAGTCATAAACTATACCGTCCAGACGGTATAATCAATAGCCGAAAACACATACTGAAAAATGGAGTGTTATCCGGGATATTTCTGTGGGGGATTCAAGGTAGCTATGAAACCATCCGTCGGCTTTAAAAACACTCTGGACTTGACTTGCCAAATCCATTGCCGTCTTAGCGCCGGTTGATTCGAATACTACGCAGGCATTTGAAGCGTTGCCCCCGGCAGCCCACGGTGTGTCAACAGAAGGCCGGTAAATCTGTACCCGCATTCAATCAACATAGTCATTTCGATTAACGAAAGCGCTGGCAGGGCGTTTTTGGCATTGTTAATCTGCGTCCATGGGCGTTTTCGAAGAACCTTCGCCTCGCTGTTTTCGAAACAACCGCTTGTCGGCTTGTCTGCGTCCGGATCATCCGCAATCAGTTCGTACCATGATATTGATGCATAACTCGCCGGAAATGAGCCGTCCCTGGTTCGAACAACTGGAACAAGGCGTTCGCACCGGTCAGGTGCCGTTCGAATCGGTTTACGGCCAGCCGTTCTATACCTACATGGACCGGCACGCCGACTTCAATGCGCTGTTCGCCCAGGCCATGGACAGCGTCGAAGCTTTGACGGGAGACCATTTCGCCACCGACTTCGACTGGCGGCGTTTTCGCCGCGTCATCGACGTTGGTGGTTCCAAAGGCAGTAAAGCGTTGACGATATTGAAACGCCACCCGCACCTGACCGCAACGGTGTTCGACCGTGCCACCGTAGTGGAAGTGGCGGGTGAATATTGGGCCGGCAATGTCGAGCCGGCGTTGCCGGCCCGCCTGCAATTTCAGTCCGGCGACCTGTTGACTGCTGCGCCTACTGCACGGGATGACGGCGACGTTTATCTGCTTAGTGCGGTGTTACATGGCATGGGCGACGCCGACTGTATTCAGTTGTTGCGCAATCTGTCCAGTGCTAGTACCGGTAGCGGCGCCAGGGTGGTGATTCTGGAACTAGTGTTGGCTGACAGCGGAACCGATTTGGCGGGTGCCAGTTTTGATATGCAAATGCTGATGGCAACGCGAGGCCGCGAACGGACCTTGCGGGAATGGCGGAGATTGTTCGATCATAGCGGTTGGCGCTTGGAGGAGCGAGTTGAATTGGGGGGAATAGGAGAGATATTGCTGTTGCAGCAAAGCGATTTTCTAAGTCCGCAATTTGACGGTTGCTATGAATAGAATGGACAACGGCTGGTTGGTGTCGGGATTGCTAGGTTCGCGGATTTCGGTTAGCTCGAAGCCGTTGCCGACGAATAAACCCACCCAGCTGGCTAGGGTTCGGAAATACCAAGGCGGCGGGTCGATAAAGTCCCGATTGAATCCCTGCCATGAACCGATACGCCAGCCGTCCCTATAAGGCTGGTCGCCGCAGGCTGCCAGTGGATGTAAGGTTTGTACGATCAGCTGTCCACTATTGGGTAACAAGGTTCCGAGCGCGGCAAACAGCGTTTCGACCGAGGATTTTCCGAATAAGGAAAAGTTGCACACCAACGTGTCGGCCTGAAACCGGAATTGGCCATGCGTAATGTCTTGGTAAGACGCCAGATAATAGGCCTCCGGGCCGGCTCGGCGAGCTTGTGCGATCAATGCCGGAATGGCATCGACACCAGACGCCAGGATTCCGCGCACGGTTAACGCTCGCACCAGCCAGCCTTCACCGCAGCCGACATCCAGCACCGAGCCCGGTGCAAAATCGGTAATAGCGTCGATGATTGCTTGATCGGTGGCCAGTCTGCGACTGGCGATTTGCTGTTCGCGGATGGCGGTCGTCCAAGGTGTGGCATTTTTAGCCCACGACTCGAGAATGCGCTGGTCGTTGGCTCGGTCGGTTGCGGCGGGAAACGGCTCGTCATTGGCCGCTTGGCGTTTCGATTGATCGGTCATGCCTGCCGCCACCCGCGCCGCCGAGCCACAATCTGTGCCATGACAAGCCCACAGGCCGATGCAATCACGGCTGGAAAAAGCAGCGTGGTTAAGGAATAATGTTCCAACGCCAGGATCGCCAATAGGTTGCGTAGCGCAAACAGGCCGAAAAATCCTGGCGATTCGCTTGTCCGGTTGTGCATAGACTTACACACCGTCGGCCCGAAACCCAGCGCGTAGACTACCGCTCAGAGAGCATCGGCGGTTAGATACCATGTCGGCAAAGCCGATAGGGCCGCCACGAAAAAAACCCAGTCGCTATGGGTAATGGTCAAATCGCCCTGCCGCCGATAGGCAGGGAATGCCACGAAGATGGTGCAGCCACAAATCACCCAGGAGAACAGATGCGGCTGAACGGCGCCTTTAACGATAGCAGGTATATAGGTCAGCAATGTGCCGATGGTCAACGCAATAGCCATGGCACAGAGCACGGGTTTTAACGGCATTTCGATTCAATGTGAAGAGGGCGGATACGCATTTTAATGGGAATTGCCGCGTGTGCCTACCGGTTCGTATTCCGGTGCAAAAATGCAATCAACTTGTACGCTTAAGACATTATGGTTGCACTGATACCAGCGTAAGCACTACTAGCAGGTGCGTTAGTCCGCATCATTTATCTGGCTAGCGACAATAGGAAAAATATTGGTTTTTAGGATAGCAATTATGATCAGGATACCCATTCTGGAGCATGACAGAATAATCACCGCCTAGAAGATATTAGAGATTACTGGAACAATGACTGACCTAGCTATGCAGAGATGTTCTTATAAAGACAGAATGGACCGAGTATGTGACTACATCCGGGACAATCTTGATGAAGATTTATCTGTAGAAAGATTAAGCCGGATTGCCTTATTTTCGAAATATCACTTCCATCGGCAATTTTCTGAGTATACGGGGATTAATGTCTTCAGATTTATCCAGTTGATACGTTTAAAACGAGCATCGTACCAGTTGGCATTTAGCCAAAATCTGCGGATTATCGATATCGCATTTGATGCCAAATTCGAAAATCCGGAATCGTTTGCCCGTGCATTTAAAAAACTCTTTGGCCAGACACCCTCACAATTCA
>Ga0123398_1027673_pt1 | contig 57422 bp, 53 predicted proteins | sample T5LHNO3metaT_FD_89926 | JGI IMG/M metagenome (GOLD analysis project Ga0123398, IMG submission 89926) | Methane-oxidizing artificial microbial communities from Washington, USA to study methane cycling - T5-LHNO3 metaT (Metagenome... | ecosystem: Engineered > Modeled > Simulated communities...
CCGGACACAATCTCGGTAACTTTGCCATCGGTTAATCCGGTTGTCACCGGTTGAGCAATAAAACCACCGGGGACACGAGCAAGAATCGTCGACTTGTCGTTAACCGTTTGGATTGCCTCGGTCGATACAGCGACTGGCACTTCGGTTTCTTTGGCTACCAAGCCAACCGTGATGAACAAGCCCGGTCGCCAGACCATGTCAGGGTTATCGAGTGTTACGCGTGCCGTGGCGGTTCGGGTTTGCTCGCCCATCAGTGAGCCGACGTAGGACACGGCACCTGAGGCGGTAGAGTCGAGCGCAGTCGCTTTGATCGAGACCTTGGCACCGACGCGAACCAGATTGAGATCGTTTGCGGATACGATGATGTCGGCCCAAACGGTCGATAAGTCAGAAATGGTAAAGATGCTGGTATCTTCCTTGACGGCTTCGCCCAAGGCGATATGCTTTTCGACCACCATGCCGTCGAACGGCGCCCGAATTTCATAGCGGTTGAGTGGGCCGTCACTGGCTGATACCGTCGGACTTGCGCCAAGTGCTATCAATTTCTGCTGGGCATTTTGAACGGCGATTTCCATTTCCCGCATCGCCTGCTGGGCTTGCAGGTAATCCTGCTCCGCAGAGATTTTCGCCTCCCACAAGTGCTTTTCACGAGCAAAGGTGTTACGGGCTAATTCCAGCCGTTTTTGTGCCGACAATAACTCACTGCGCTGTTCGGACAGTGCGGTACTGGCAATCACCGCGATAACCTGCCCCTTTTTGACTTGTTGCCCCAAGTTGGCGGAAACATGCTCGACCACCCCGGCAAGGCGCGGTACGACATGCGATGTCTTGTCTTCATTGAAGCGAATTTCACCAGGAAGGGTTGTCAGGCTTTTGATATGGGCTGCACCTGCGGTCTGAATTGAAATACCTGTTTCGGCGATTTGCTGATCGGTCAGTGCTACAAATTCGCCTTCGTGCAACACCTCCCCACCACCCGAATCTTGAGTCTGCTTTGTTTCGTTGGAAAGCTCGCGATTATCATCGCCTTGGGCAATCTGCGCTTTAGCTTCCGCGTGGCTTTCTTCGACCTGTTCGTCAGCTTCCGATTTCGTCTTATCAATGCCCAGAATGAGTATGCTGAGCACTATCCCCAGGAGAATAATGGAAGCAATAGCGATAAGTTGTTTCTTGGTGATGTTATTCATGGGGATACCTCTGGCTGGCTATTTGCCAATGTCTCGTTCATGCCGCTGCCGACCAGGCGTTCCACGTTGGCCACGGACTTGTGATATTCGGCCAAGGCCAGTAAATACTGATTTTTAGCGCCAAACAGCGTGCGTTGCGCATCGAGCACGTCCAGAAAACCGAATTTACCCATACGATAACCTTCGTAAGCGGCGTCATAAGCACTTTGGGCACCGGGCAAAATGTCTTGCTGCAAGGTCATGACTTCGGAATGGGCGGCATCTAAAGTTTGATAGGCTGTGTTCAGTGCCGTGGCAATGCGTATCTCGACACCCCGATATTCTTCTTCCGCTTTGGTCAAACGATGCTCGGCTTCTTGAATACGGCCTTGATTGCGGTCAAATACCGGCAATGGCACCGAAAAACCAACGACTAAAGCGTAATCACCCGGCATCAGATATTTACTGGCACCTACAGTCGCGGTGACATCTGGAATGGCTTTGGATTTTTCCATCGTGATGAGTGCCTGACGTTGGGTGATTTCGGTGGCCCAACGGGCTAAATCCGGATTTTTGGAGAGGCGTTGCACCAATGAGTCCAGAGAAGCCAGTGCCTGGATGTTTTCCAAATTACCGCTCACCGCCTCAAAACGCGGTGTCGTACTGCCCCAGCCAGCGGCTAAACGCTTGCGGGCGGCATCCAGTTCTTTCTGGGCTCGCATCAGCTCAATTTGCACCGAAGCGCGAGCAACTTTGGCCTTGGTTTCCTCAACGGGCGATACCTTGCCTGCCTGTACTCGCGCCGAGGTCGTTACAGTCGTCTGAGTGGCCAATTCATGAATTTGCTGTGTTAGCGCCAAGCGCTGTTGAGCTGCCAGCACATCCACAAAGGCCTGCGTGACTTGGGTGAGTACATCTGCCCGCTTGGTTTCGTAATCCCAATCGGCTAATTGTTTGGTTAGCGATGCCGCTTCCATGCGGGCGATGCGCTTACCGCCCAATTCGATCAATTGACTGAGTTCCAAGGTGACGACATCGCCATCGAAACCCGTGATTACTTTATTACCAAAGTTCGACGCATTGGCATTGAAGGTGGGATTGGGGAACAACCCGGCTTGGAGGGTGGCTGCTTCCTGTGCGCGGCTCTCCCAGGAAAAGGCGGAGAGTTCGGGGTTTTGGGTTAGCGCTAAAGCCAAGACTTGAGACAAAACCAGGGAGCCGGTCGGTTCCTCAACGGTTTGCCGACTGGAACCGTTTGCACCCTGATCGCCTGATTGAGCCGGCAATGGCGTGTTGTCTGCTGGACTCGCATCGACCGAGCCGGCAGTGATCAATAAACACAGTGCAACGCCAAGTGGCCGCACATAATTTGAGAACATGGAAAATTTCTCCGTAGCATAGAAGTAACGTCAGCACAGACACAGGTGAACCTGCGCCTTTGGCTGGTGAGTTGCGGCTAGGAGAGGTGGCTAAATCAGTAAAACGGTGCTGCGCAGCGCAAGCAGTCGGGAATCGGTAAACGGGGGGGCGAAAAATGCCGGCTGCCGAATGATGACTCTGGCATAAACAACCAAGAGTGAGATCAGGAAAAATACCGGCAGAAGACCAATATCAGGCGCTATTTTTGATAAATTCGTCAATTGTAGGGGAATATGATCATCACCATCGATAGGGATGTCAGTGCAAGGCGACGAGCAGGGATCACCGTCATCGCTCGTAAGAGCATTGGTCTCATCGTTGAAACGAGTGACAGAATTTATACTAGCGAATTGGTCATTTCCAGTCTTCTCTACAGCAATATGACCATCAGCACCAAAACATAGCACAAAGGCCGACACATCTCGATGGCCCAGGCCAAAATGACCAAGCACCGCGAGTATCAGCACAATAGAGAGCCAAATTTTAGAGTGTCGCAAAGCATTCATTTTTTAAAGCTACACCAAATGAATCTAAATGACAATGACTTAACTGTTTTTTAGTATTTCTTGGTTTTGAGACCTAACAGGCTGTTGAAGAACGTATGTATATTTCACGCTGAGGCAGAATTTTCAGAGGCGATGTAAACAATGATGAATTCGAATTCGTTGAAAATTACAGTCAATACAAGGGCAGACTCGCAAGCGGCATTGGCTACAAGCCGTTTCATTCATCGAAAAATTCTGACTCGTTTATGTCTTGGATGACTTTTTCTTAGTGTGACAATCGGCGGCACTGTCTTGTTTGCCCAGTATGTTTTGGCGGGTGCCTGAGAATTTGGCGATGCGTTGGAAGAACGTTAGAAACCCTATCAGATGGTGACCAATCAGATATTGAAAAAAGCCAATAGGCATGCTAGCGTAATGACCTTAGTTTTTTTGGATAAAGTTTTTGTTGTCAACGCTTCGTGCTCATCGCCATAGTCATTACCGGTCTATTTTGATTTTGGTAATGATGGTCAGCTGGCTATTCATGCTGGTGACGTCGACGTGCGCCATGCCTATGCCGGTTCAGCTTCCTGCTGTTGATGCGATGCCGGTCGGCTGTTCAGAGTCCATGCATCACTCTGAGCAAACAAAACACTTTTCCTCGCAAGCTCAGGACTGCGTTCTTAAATCCTGCCCAGACTCTCAACCCAATCCGACTTTCAATATCAAAATCGATAAACCGGAAATCCCGTTGTTTATTGCATGTCTGGTATGGTTAATCGGCTGTTTGTTTAGCTACCGCCCACCTCAACTGATATTCAATCGGATAAGGCCGCCTATTGGCAAGCCGATTCCGTTGTTTTATCGTTTTTGCACACTCCTGAATTAGTCATTTCTCCCAGGTAACCCTCGCCTTGTTGGCGTGATAGAGCTTCATGCTTTGGCGTGAGCCTGTGTTTCCTTGTTTGGAGAAAATGATGTACCCCTTGTTATACCCCTCGCCCCTTGATCGGGTGTCTTGGCCCTATTGGGCGCTCGGTTGTTATCTGATGATTTTCATCAGCATAGTCCATGCCGACGAAACGATTTTATCCATTGAACAGGCCGTTCAACTAGCTCAGGCGGGCAATCCCGGTCTTGCTGAAATTAAAGCGCGCGCTGAGGCACTGGCGGCTATTCCTTCGCAGGAAGGTGCACTTCCAGACCCAACGCTTAATTTCGATACACTGAATGTCCCAACCAGTAGCTTCAGTCTTCACAAGGAAGACATGACCATGATGGATGTCGGCGTCAGTCAGACAATTCCCTTTCCGGGTAAGTTGGCCTTGAAGGAACAAGCGGCGGAACAGGAAGCCCTGGCCGCTGCCGATTCGGTAGATGTCGCCCGTTTGCGTCTGGTTCGTGATGTCAAACAGGCCTGGTGGCGCTTGTTTTATTACGATAGGGCCATCAATGTCATTGCCGAAAGCGAACAATTTTTTCAGCAACTGATCGATACCGCCCAATCCCGCTACAAAGCGGGTCAGGGGCAACAGCAGGATGTGCTGCTGGCCCAATTGGAACTCTCGAAACTCAAGGATGAAAAAATCGAGCTGATCAGCATGCGCCACAGTACCGGTATTCAGCTCAACACATTGCTTAGCCGCAACTCCGATACCTTGATAAAACTACCTGACCAAGCCGAGATCAAAACCCCGGTCTTGGTGGTTGCGGATTTGCAAACACAAGCCATGGAACATAGCCCGCTGTTTGAGCAGCATCGCAAAATGCTCGGTGCCGCCAAGACCCGCATTGAAATCGCCGAAAAGGATTTCTATCCCGATCTGACTCTGGGTGCGGGTTATGCAGTCAGGCAAAACACGCCGTCCGGCGAATCGCGTAGCGATTTTGCCAGTGTCAAACTCAGTATCAATTTGCCAATCTATGCCGAGCAAAAACAGGCCAAGGCGGTCGATCAACGCAATAGTGAATTATTGCAGGAGCAGTACGCCTTGCAGGACGAGCACAACAAAGTCCATGGTGAAATTGCTGCCAATACCGCCCAATACCTGCATGCAAAACAGCGGTTAGCGTTATTCGAGCATGAAATCATTCCTCAAGCGCAGCAGACTGTCAGCTCTTTGATGGCCGGGTATCCCGTCGGCAAAGCTGACTTCAGTAACTTGCTCCGCACCCAGCTGAGCTTGTTTCAGTATCAAAGCCAATATTGGAAATCATTGGTCGAAACCCAGCAATTGCTGGCGGAATTATCGAATTTAATTGGCGAGGAACTGACTCATGACTAAGCAAGCCATTCTGGTCAGTATATTGACCATGATCATCGGAATCGCCGGCGGCTTTTGGCTGGCGAATAAGCCGCAATCCATGGAAAAGACTGTGTCGGTCGCAGAGCATAAACCACGGTTTTATCGGCATCCGATGAATCCAAAAGTGACGTCTTCGACACCAGCAAAGGATGAAATGGGCATGGATTATCTACCCGTGTATGCCGATGAACTTTCGCCGACATCCCAACCGAACAAAGGGCGCATTCTGTATTACCGCCACCCCATGGGGGCCGCAGACACATCGCCGGTACCGAAAAAGGACGAAATGGGCATGGATTATCTGCCGGTTTACGAAGGCGAGGTAACGAGTTCTAAACTCTTGACGATCAGCCCCGAAAAAATCCAAAAGCTCGGCGTCAAAACCGAGAAAGTTCAATATCGGGATTTAGTGCGTTCTATCCGTGCGCCGGGCAGTATTCAAGTTGATGAGCGTCGGTTACATGTCATCAATGCCAAATTCGAGGGCTGGATACAACGGTTGCTAGTTAATAGCACGGGACAAGCTGTCAAACGCGGTCAGCCATTATTGGAAGTCTACAGTCCTGATCTACTCACGGCTCAACAGGAATATCTGATCGCCAAACAAGGCGAGGCGTCATTGCAACAGGCCAGTCCACAGGCGCTAGCCACCGCGCAACAACTCACCCGTAATGCCTTAAAGCGGCTGAATTATTGGGATATAGGCCAGGCACAATTGCAACGTTTGCAAGAGCAGGATCGCGTGATCGAAACCCTGTCGTTGCAATCGCCTGTCAATGGCGTCGTGATGGAGAAGCCAGCAGTAGACGGGATGCGTTTTATGCCGGGCGAAATATTGTTCCAGATTGCCGACTTGAGTCGGGTGTGGCTGATTGTCGATGTGTTCGAGCCCGATTTAGAGTGGGTCAAAATGGGTCAAGCGGTCGTCGTCGCTTTCAAAGCTTACCCCGATAAATCTTTTCAAGGGCAAGTGGGTTTTGTCTATCCCACGCTGAATACCGACACGCGCACCGTCAAAGTTAGAGTGGACATGGACAACGCGCAAGGTTTTCTGAGGCCTGGTCTATATGGTAGCGTTGAATTATTGACTTCCCAGCAACAGCACCGCGAGTTAAGTGTACCCGATTCGGCCATCCTCGATAGCGGTACACGGCAAGTGGTTCTGGTGCAAGAGGATGAAGGCCGGTTTGAACCGCGTCCGGTGAAAATTGGCCATCAGACGGGGGGATTCAGCGAAGTACTTGAGGGTTTGCAGGATGGCGACAACGTAGTCACCCGCGCTAATTTCTTGATCGATGCCGAAAGCAATTTGAAAGCGGCGCTGGATAGTATGCGCAGCGTGGATCAGATGCCAGAATCCGAAGCTACTCAGCCGGACACTCAGGCTATGCCGAGACATGATCACAATCAACATGCAGTGGAGAACTAGCCATGTTGGAACGTATGATTGCATGGTCGTTGAAGAACGTGTTTCTGGTTCTGATCACGACGTTATTTTTAATCTGTGGCGGCATTTATGCTCTGATCAAGATTCCGCTTGATGCCCTACCTGATCTGTCCGATGCCCAAGTCATTGTCTACACGGAATTCCCTGGCCAAGCACCTCAGGTGGTCGAGGATCAAGTCACTTATCCACTGACCACCGCGATGCTGAGTGTGCCGCGATCCAAGGTGGTTCGTGGTTTCTCATTTTTCGGTGCATCCTTTGTGTACGTGATCTTTGAGGATGGTACTGATATTTATTGGGCCCGCTCCAGGGTGCTCGAATATTTAAATTTTGCGGCCGGACGGTTGCCACGTGGTGTTACGCCGCAGTTAGGGCCAGATGCCACCGGCGTGGGCTGGGTGTATCAATATGCGTTGTTGGGCAAGGATTACTCCCTGGCAGAACTGCGTACCCTGCAAGACTGGTTTGTGCGCTATCAGTTGACCAAGGCACAGGGAATTGCCGAAGTCGCCAGCGTCGGTGGGTTCGTCCAGCAATATCAAGTGACGGTCGATCCGCATAAACTCCAGGCTTATGGTATCCCGCTTAAAACAGTGACTGAAGCAATTGCCAATGGCAACCGCGACGTGGGTGGGCGGGCGATTGAAATGACCGAAACTGAATATATGGTGCGCGGTCGTGGTTATTTGCATGGCATCCACGATCTGGAACGCTTGGTATTAAAAGTCGCCAATGGTACGCCCGTTTTAGTGCGCGACGTGGCCAGAGTTGAATTGGTACCCGATGAACGTCGCGGTATTACCGAACTGAATGGCGAGGGCGAAGTGGTGTCCGGCATCGCCATCGCTCGCTACGGTCAAAATGCGCTGGAAGTGATTGATAACTTGAAACTGCGGTTAAAGGAAATTACCGCAGGTCTGCCAGCGGGTGTCAGCATAAAAGCGGTGTATGACCGTGCTGATTTGATCCAACGAGCGATCGAGAATTTACGCCATACGCTATTGGAAGAGAGTGTGGTGGTCGCCGTTATTTGTGCGGCATTTCTGTTGCATCTGCGTAGTGCGCTGGTGGCCATCGTCATGCTGCCAGTTGGTGTCCTGATCGCTTTTATCGTCATGTATTTATTGAAGATGAACTCCAATATTATGAGCTTGGGGGGCATCGCCATTGCGATTGGCGCAATGGTCGATGCCGCCATCGTGATGATTGAAAACGTGCATAAGCACCTGGAGCACGATGCCGGAAAATTGCCCAGGCACACGATTGTGTTGAATGCCTGCCGAGAAGTCGGGCCGCCATTATTTTTCAGTTTGCTGATCATCACCGTATCCTTCTTACCGGTGTTCACGCTGGAAGCCCAAGAGGGACGACTATTTCAGCCATTGGCATACACCAAAACCTTTGCCATGGCCGGCGCGGCCTTGCTGTCGGTGACGCTGGTGCCGGTGCTGATATTGTTGTTTGTGCGTGGTCATATCCGACCCGAGCAAGATAACCCTGTCAACCGGGTATTGCTGTGGCTGTATCGCCCGGTGATTACCTGGGTGATGCGTTTTAAGAAAACCACGGTATTGCTGGCGTTGCTGGTCATGGCTGCGAGTATTTACCCTGCCATGCAATTGGGTGGCGAATTCATGCCGACCTTAAACGAAGGCACGTTGTTATTTATGCCGCAGACCTTGCCTGGCTTGTCGGTGACCAAAACGGCCGAATTACTGCAAACTCAGGACCGCATCATCAAAACCTTCCCTGAAGTCGAATCGGTATTCGGCAAAGCCGGGCGTGCCGCCACGGCAACCGACCCGGCTCCTTTGGAAATGTCCGAGACTGTGGTCAATCTCAAGCCGGAATCACAATGGCGTCCCAGTATGACCATCGACAAATTGATTGCGGAAATGGATCAGGCCCTGCAAATTCCCGGTGTTAGCAATGCCTGGACCATGCCGATCAAAAATCGCATCGACATGCTGGCCACCGGTATTCGCACTCCAGTTGGCGTCAAGTTATTCGGTAACGACCTGGCTGAAATGGAACGGTTGGCCCAGCAAATCGAACAAGTTATCAAGAACGTACCTGGCACGACCAGCGCGTATGCCGAGCGCATTACCGGTGGTTATTACTTGAATATCGATCCCGACTATGAAGCCTTGGCTCGCTATGGGTTGATGGTTGGCGATATTCAAAATCTAATTTCAACCGCCATCGGCGGCGAGATGGTGACGACTATGGTCGAAGGCCGCGAGCGCTTCGGCGTGATCGTGCGTTATCCGCGCGAACTCAGGAACAGTCCTAGTGCCATAGGCAATCACTTACTGGTAACGACTGCTGACGGTGCCATGATTCCTTTATCGTCGGTGGCACATCTGAGCTTATCCAAAGGGCCGCCGGGTATTCGTACCGAAAACTCGCTGCTCTCGGCTTATATCTTCGTCGATTTGCGGGATCGCGATATTGCCGGTTATGTTCATGATGCCAAACTGGCTGTTGAGAAAGCGGTAGCACTCCCTACCGGTTACTACATTACCTGGAGCGGGCAATTCGAGTATATGGAGCGGGCGATTGAGCGGTTGAAGATTGTCGTACCGTTGACCATGCTGATCATTTTTATACTGCTGTATCTGAATTTTGGGCGAATGACGGAAACCCTGATCGTTATGTTGTCGGTGCCGTTTGCGCTGGTGGGCGGCGTCTGGTTGCTGTGGGCGTTGAACTATAACGTTAGTGTGGCGGTTGGTGTGGGCTTTATCGCACTGGCTGGAGTGGCTGCGGAAACCGGCGTCATCATGCTGATCTACCTGGATCACGCCTACCAGGCCAAAATCGAAGAATGCCGGCAACACGGTCAGGATTTTACCCGGAATGAACTCTACACCAGTGTGGTCAGCGGTGCGGCAGAACGGCTACGACCAAAGATGATGACTGTAGCCGCCATCATGGCCGGTCTGTTACCCATCATGTGGAGCAACGGTACCGGATCAGAAGTCATGCGCCGCATTGCTGCCCCGATGGTGGGGGGCATGATCTCTTCGATGCTGCTGACGTTGATTGTAATTCCAGCGATTTATGCGCTGTTGAAAGGCCATTCATTGAAATCGCGATGAAGTTCAGCACAGTAAATTTTCTCATGTCACATTCACTTAACCAGGAGTTTTATGACAATAAGTACAGTCAAAATAATGCATTAAATAACAACCTTTTAACCAAACATGACGGTATTTTTAGTGCTGTCTGAAGAATTTCACCGAACTGGAGAAATCCCATGAAAACCATAACTAAATTGTTGGTCGTCACTTCTTTAACGTTGGGAGTTTTATCAGGTTGCCAACAAAATCCCCATCCCATGGATATGAGTGCAGCTATCCAAAGTGCGAAAACTAAGGATGACCATGAGTCTTTGGCGACTCATTTTGAGCAAAATGCAAAGGATGCCGAAGTCAAAGTGGAAGAACACAAAAAGCTTCTGCAACAGTACAAGCAGCACAGCTACCTGTACGGCAAGCAATCCGAGATGTTTTTCGAACATTGCCAATCGCTAATCAATTCCTACCAAAAAGCAGTTGATGCCAATACAGCGATGGCTAAAATGCATCATCAAATGGCAGGAGACAAATAAACAGTCTTGAAAATTAAAGGATTTGAGGCATGAAAATTTTATTTCTTGCCTTCAAATCGATGCATATTTCGGGACCAAATCATTTGCTTTTTGATGTGGTTACACTTTGCTGGACACACTTTTACAATGCCTAAAACTGAGTGTGGTCCAAATGAGCCGAGAAAAACCCAATACCTATACTGCTGAATTCCGAGCCTCAGCCGTTAAGCTGGCGAATGAATCAGACAAATCCGTTGCCCAGGTTGCCCTTGATCTAGGGATTAACGTGAATACCCTGCATACGTGGATTGGCAAATACAGTCGCCGCCAATCCCCCGATAACCCGGTCAGAACCGATGATCATCTTTATGACGAACTCAAGCGTCTCAAGAAAGAGGTGGCCCGACTGACCGAGGAGCGCGATTTGTTAAAAAAGGCCGCCGCGTACTTTGCCAAAGAGCAACGGTAAAGCACGCTTGGATTCAAAAGCATACGGCGGAATTCAGCGTCGCGGCAATGTGTCGGTTTTTGCAAGTGTCGCCCAGCGCCTATTACGCCTGGCAGCATCGCCGCCCCTCGCCACGGCAGCGAGAAGATGAACAACTGAGTAACCTGGTGCAGCAAGCCTTCGAAAAAAGCCGACGCAGTTATGGCACCCGACGGATCAAAATTGCCCTGTCCCATCAAGGTCAATCCGTGGGGCGACGGCGAATTGGTCACTTAATGAGAGAAGCCGGATTAACGTGTAAAACCAAGCGCCGATTTAAAGTCACCACCGATTCCGAGCACGACCTGCTGATTGCACCTAATCATTTGATTCGTCAGTTCGCCGTTGATCGAGCAAACAGAGTCTATACGGGTGATATTACCTATATCCATACTCAGGAAGGCTGGTTGTATTTGGCGGTGGTGATCGACTTGTTTTCCCGCCAGATCGTGGATTGGTCAATGGCCGAACATATGAAAACCCAGTTGGTCAACGATGCGCGCTTGATGGCCATTTGGAAACGTAAGCCCGACAAAGGCTTGCTATGGCATACCGACCGGGGTAGCCAATATGCCTCAGAAAGCCATCGGGCTTTGCTGAAACAACACGGCATTCGACAAAGCATGAGCCGAAAAGGGAATTGCTGGGATAACGCGGTTTCGGAGAGTTTCTTTCACACCCTAAAAACTGAACTGATTCACCAACAGACTTTCCAGACCCACGATCAGGCTAAACAAGCGGTGTTCGAATATATCGAAGTGTTTTACAACCGGGAGCGGTTACATTCCGCTAACGGCTACCTGTCACCGATTAATTACGAATTGCGGCATCAAGCCGCTTAACTATGTGTCCGGTTTAGTGTTGACACATCACTTACGAATGGCGCGACGATTCCGGCCAGTGGTTCCACAGATACGGCAACGAAAACTGGGAGTTCAACGCTCAGGGTTTCATGCAACGGCGCTTTGCCAGCATCAACGATTTGCCGATCAAGGAAGAGCCGCGTTTGTTTCACTGGCCGTTGGGCCGCCGTCCCGACGATCATGCCAGTTTGAGCGATTTGGGGTTGTAGATGGTCGATTGACGGTGCGGTTGAGCCATCTTCGGGAAACGTCTTGACAATATTAGCCCCGGAGAGGATTACATCCAATATCAAGCTAAAGGTCTTTAAAGTATAGAACTCTCAACCTGCCGTCAATTTTTACAGCTGATCGCAAATTCGTCATCAGCTGCAAACGACCTCCTTAAAATCCGCTTCACAATAATGACCATCCAACCGGAGGTCATTATGGAACCCGTTGCCATCCCCCAATCGATCGACGATCCGATCCACATTTTGCTGTGGAGCGCGGACGAGATCGTACCCTTCATGGTCAGCATGCTCACTGGCATGTTGATTGATCAGTTCATTCCGGGCATGGCGCTTGGCTTCATCGCAGTCAAACTTTACCGGCGCTTTCGGGACAACCGGCCTGATGGTTATACCTTGCATGCGCTGTATTGGCTGGGTCTGTTGCCCAATCGCTCCCGAACCATCCCCAATCCCTACATTCGCCGGTTCCTGCCATGAGATGGTCGGATTTTCTGCAAACCTGGGATGGACACGAGACCGAGAACCGGTTTAGCCGAGTCGTCGTCATTGGATTGCTCGTCGTTTGTGTGATTACCTCACTTGCCGCCTGGCGTACCGAGCGCAGCATCATTTTGGTGCCCCCTACGTTGACCCAGGAAGTTGAAGTAACGCGTAGTAGCGCCTCTAGTGAGTTCAAAGAGTCCTGGGGCTTGTACATGGCGGAATTGCTCGGCAACACCACACCAGCCAACGCCGATTTTCTAAAAGTGGCCATCGAGCCTTTGCTGGCACCGGATATTTATCGTAGCGTCCTGGATGCGATGACCGATCAAATCAAGGCCATCAAGATGGATCGGGTGGCAATCAGCTTCACGCCACGTCATGTCGATTATGAAGCCGAGACCAACAAAGTCTTCGTCAGCGGCGAGCTCAAAAGCCAAGGCCCCAGTTCCAAACCCGACATCAAACCCCGTACCTACGAATTCATCATCGCCGTCAAGAACTACCGGCCTCGACTGGAGTTCATCGATGTCTACCCTGATTCGCCCAGAACCTTAGATCGACTGAAAGCAATGCAAGGCCAAACCCGCGAGGCTCAACCATGAAACGATCATTACCGTCATTTTTGTTACTGCTGACCGTTAGCACTGCCTTATCTGCGGATGAATTACCCGTGACCGTTTTACCGCTGGTTACCACGGTAGCAGATCCTTTGCCGCCAGCAGGCGAGTCAGCTGGACAGCAAACGGATTTGGGCATCGAGCTTCCGCCGGTCGATGCCAGCGTATTGCAAACGGCCAAGCAACAGGCAGCAATTGCATCGACAACCTCCGTTGGTCCGCAACACATTCAAGTCAAACCCGGCATCAACGAACTGATGCCGATTGCCGTCGGCCATTTGAATCGCCTGGTCACCCCCTTCGAACATCCCGTAGTCACAACGACCAGCCAAGCGACCACTAGCACCAAAGGCAAAATCGTCTACGTCGCCACGGCCGACGAAACGCCGGTGACCTTATACATCACTCCTGGCGACAACCAGGACATCGCCTTGTCGCTGACCTTGATCCCCAAACGTATTCCGGCACGGGAAATCCATCTCAGCCTGGATAAAGACAGTTACAAGCTGTTGAGCAAACTGCAATCGCCCAGTACCTCTTCAGGCAAAACCAGCGATCAGGAACAAGCCTACATCGCCCAAATTAAAAAGCTATTCCGCGACCTGGGCCTGCAAAAGACACCGCCAGGCTTTTCCCTGCGCGATCCAAGCAAGGGCGAACATATTCAGTGCTTGCAAGACCTCGTTCAGATTAAAACTGGCCAGGTACTGGAAGGACACGACATGCTGATTCTGGTCGGTCTGGCGCGTAATACCGGCATGGAGCCCCTGGAGTTTGACGAGCGATCTTGTGCAACCACCAAAGACGAGGTGTTAGCTGTTGCCAGCTGGCCCAAAGTCGTACTGGGACAGAACGAATCCACCGAGCTCTATGTTGCGGTCAGACATACACCGGAAACATCATCGACGCTCAGACCGTCATTGCTCAATGGGAGTCAACCCTGATGGCCAGCATGGACAACTGGTGGTCACGTTTGAGTCCTACCGCCAAGCGCAATGTCGCGGTAGGCAGTATCGGCACCGTGCTATTGGCAACCATCATTGCTTTGGCCTCTGTTTCACCGGAAATCGCCAAGCCGACCAGTAAACAAGCGACGATTCAGCACATCCTGACCGACAGCGATCCTCGTTCACTAGGCATCGACGGCATTTCCTCCCAGCTTCGCGATCTGCTGCAAAAGAACGAAGAGCAAGGGCGGCGGTTAGCTGCGATTGAAGAACAACAAAAGCGCGAGCAGCAATCCGATGAACTGCGTTTCAAGCAATGGACTAGCGCCGAACGGGAAGCCTATGAAGCCAAACTCAAAGCCGTCAGCGGTGAAGTCGAGTCGTTGAAAAACAAATCCACAACAACGATACCACCTACTGATGATGCTGATACCAACAACGCCGCAACTGGCAACAATACGCCGTCACCTAATTATGCTGGCCGCCGTTACAACTCGACTAGACCCAATACCGCTCAAGAAGATCTGAACAGCGTCTTTGAACAGGCTGCGATTCCGTCACCGACGACTGGCAATGCCGGTATCTCGGGCGGACGAACCGGTGCCAATGCACAAACGCCTGTAGCGATGCAGATTCGGGTCATCAAGGAAGAAAAAGCGTCCACACCTACAACGGATGCTAAAGCCGCTGGCGAAAACGGTTCGGCAAATGCCACAGCACGCAGTGATGTCTTTATCCCTGCCGGCAGCGTCCTGACTGGCGTTTTATTAAACGGCCTGGATGCACCGACCGGCAAAAAAGCCAAGAAAGAACCGATGCCGGTGCTGTTCCGCATCAAGAAGGAAGCCATTCTGCCCAACCGCTTCCACGCCGATGTCCGCGAATGTTTTCTGCTCGCCGCCGGCTTTGGCGACTTGAGTGCCGAACGCGCCTATTTTCGTGGCGAGACCTTTTCCTGCGTGCGCCAGGACGGTGGCGTGATCGAGGTACCCATGAACGCCTATGCGACCGGCGAAGACGGGAAGAACGGTGTGCGCGGTCGCGTCGTTTCCAAACAAGGCGCCCTACTCGCGCAATCAATGATGGCCGGATTTTTAAGAGGCTTTTCCGATGCCTTCGGCCGTAACCAGATTCCGGTGCTGATGACCGGAGGACTGGGCAGCCTGGCAGGAAGCACACCGTTCCAAAGTGCCTTTTCCTCGCAATCAATGGAAGGCGGTGCCTTGAAAGGCGCTGGTTACGCGATGGAACGACTGTCGCATTTTTACATGGACATGGCGGAAGAGATTTACCCGGTCATCGAAGTCGACGCCACCCGCCAAGTCAATTTCATCGTGCAGAAAGGCACGGCATTGAAACTCAAAACTCCAAGCTGATTATTCAACCCATGATCCGGAACAATAATATGAATCTACGCCATACCAGCTTACTCCTATCATTGCTGATATTTGCTTCAGCCACCTTTGCCGACAATCCGCCAAAGGTAGCAGCCTCCGGCATTGCCGCCAGCTTACTGTCGATCAAAATCGACGGCATGCAGGATTTGCCAATCAGCGGATTGAAAATGGTCAAGACCGGCGCACAAACCGTGTTCATTTCCAGTAACGGTCGCTTTGCGCTTTACGGCGGCAAGCTGATGGATGTCTGGACCCAGCAGGAAATCAAGGATTTGCCTGACATCGACAAAATCGCCAATCGCATCGATCTGTCGCGGATGAAGCTGAATGTCGACGATCTGGGCCCGGTCACGGTCGGACATGGCAAGGAATCGGTCTTGGTGTTCATCGATCCACGTTGTCCGTATTGCGGCAAAGTCATGAAAGATCTGCAAGCCCTTAAAGACAAATACACCTTCAAGCTGGTGATGGTGCCGATCCTGGGTGCCGAATCGCAAAACATCGTCGTGCAACTGGCGTGTCAGTTGGGTTCACCAGATGCCAAAGCCAAAGACGCGGTGCGCGAACGGCTGTTGAAACAGGATTACGCCGGGTTACCGACCGAGCAGCCCAAGCAATGCAACAAAGAGCCGTTACAGAAAGCCATCGTTACCGCCAAGCTATTTGGCTTGCAAGGGGTGCCATTCCTGATTGCTCCAGATGGTCGCACGCATAGTGGCGCACCCGATATCTTGGCCGATTGGTTGGCCAACAAACCAAATGCCGTATCGGCCGCAACCGCTCCTGAACCTACGAAAATGGAGAAAAAGCCATGACACGTTATCGCCAAATTTCATTATTCATCATCTCCAGTTTGATGTGGGTACTTGTCACTGGCTGCGCAACCCAGTACGGCTGTAAAGGTATGCCGGATGAACCGCAGTGTTTATCGACCACACAGGCCTATCAAGTGACCAATCCCGGATTGCAAGAGGACGCCGGCCAGCAGGCTGGTCATTCGGAGTCACAAACCCCACCAGCGCCCAGCGTTCCCATGCAACAACCGGTGCCCAAAATCGAAGACCCCACGCCGATTCGTACCCCTTCGCAAGTCATGCGCATCTGGATCGCTCCTTGGGAAGATGCCGAAGGCGATCTGATGGTATCGAACTATGTCTACACCGAACTGGAACCAAGACGATGGATGATCGGCAAGTCGGCGCCGACCTTGAGTCCATCGCTCATTCCTCTGCAAGTCGAGCAAAGGCCTCCTGAAAAACATCAGGCATTGGATAACGATGATTTGGAATCGCGTGGTTTGCCATCCACGCTGAACAGCCCAGCCGCCAAAAACTAAATTCTTCACCGCCGTGACCTTCGGGATCGGCGAGTCTTAGCGGGCGACCGCTGATGTTGAGCCGGAGCAAGCTTCCGAGATCGGACGGGCAACCGTCGTCATTCAACTATGAGGTCGTCTTGTATGAAAGTATCCTATCGAACCGGGGTTCTAGTTGCCCTGGCTTCCTTGTTTTTTGTGTTGTTGGCGCCCGACGCCATGGCCGGTGCCGGCGGTACCGAGTTCAACAACGTCTGGACCTTGCTGACTGGCTGGGTCGAAGGTTTGCTGGGTCGGATTATCGCCATCGTCTTCGTGATTGTCGGTTTAGTCGCAGGGGTGGTACGCGGAAGCATCATGGGCTTCGTGCTGGGTATTGCCAGCGGCGTGGGTCTATTTGCGGCACCGACCATCATCACCAATATTGTCACCGCGACACTATAAGGTTGTCATGAGCAACATTACCGGACCACACCCCGTTACCGAGATGACGGCGGGCAACCGCCGTAACCCAGAACACAAGACTGATCGCACGGTTCGCGTTCAGGCCGCCGATGGTAAACCAATCAATCCGTGCCATCCGGCGCGAGCGCGGGAACTGCTGCGCAAGAAACGCGCGGTCCGCGTCAGTCGGCATCCCTACACCATTAGATTGCTGCTACAAAACCAGGCCGAAACCATGCGTTTGTTATACGCCGAGGAGGAATCGGCATGAAACAGTCCAGAATCCATACCGCCGATACGCTTTTTTCAACCCTCGCTTATGACCACGACCACCATCTGTTTTTGCTGGCCGATTCCAGCATCGGTTTTGGCTTTATCTGCCGGCCATTGACCGGGGCCGATCCCAGTGTTTCGGCTAGGGTCAACGTTCTTCTCAATCAAGACTGGCCGACCGATACCTTATTGCAAGTCAGCCTTTGGACTTCACCGGATATTGAAGAATCGCTGGCGGTGATGCAAACCCGGCGCCTAAAGCAGCAAAAACAGACCTATAAAACGATGACCGGGGCCAGCATCGACTTCCTACGTCAAGGCACCACGAAACCTCCGGAATCCATTTCGGGCGCTCGGCTGCGACGCAGTCATGTCATCGTCACGGTGAAATTACCCATCGCTAATCCCAGACCCAGTGAAGCGGAAATTCGCCGGGCAACGGAATTACAACTCGCCACTCAGCAATCTTTGTCGACCATCGGTCTTTATCCTGCTGTCCTGGACGCTGATCAATATGTGCGAGTGCTGAATACCATCCTCAACTGGCACTCGGATGCCGGCTGGAAAGATCGCGTAGTACCGGAATGCGATCCGACGCAACTGATCCGCGACCAATTGCTGGATTACGACAATGCCTTACAAACCGACGAAAAAGGTATTTGGCTGGGCAACAAACGCGTAAAAACCCTATCGGCCAAACGTACCCCGGATCACTTTTACTTTGGTAGCGCCAAAAGTTATCTCGGTGACATTCTGTCCGGTACCCGCGGCATTCGCCAGAATGCCCTGATCAGCCTGACCCTACATTACCCCGATGCCGAATCCACCCGATCAAAACAAGAAGGTGTTAGGCAATTCATCACCAATCAGGTCAACACGCCGATTGCCCGATTTTTACCGGTGTTGGTGCAACGCAAACACAATTTCGATGTGCTGTTCGAAGCCTATGGCGACGGCGACCGGCCGATTCGCAGTTATTTCGGCGTGCTGCTGTTCTGCGATGAATCTGATGAGACGGCAGCTGTCTCGAATGCTCGGGTGTATTTTCGGGAACTAGGATTTCAGCTGCTGGAAGACAAATATTTCTGCCTGCCGTTTTTCCTCAACTGTTTGCCGTTCGGTCCTGAGCGCACGGCGATTGCCGATTTGAAACGCTATCGCACCCTCGCCACCCGCCATGCCATTCCCTTATTGCCCTTATTCGGCGATTGGGCTGGGACAGGCACTCCCACATTGAATTTCGTCTCCCGTAACGGCGAACACATGGCGGTGTCGCTGTTCGATACCACCGGTAACTACAACCTGTGTATCGCCGCCGAATCGGGTAAAGGCAAATCCTTCCTGACCAACGAAATCATCGTCAGCTATCTGACCGAAGGCGCGCAAATCTGGGCGATCGACGTTGGCCGCTCGTATGAAAATCTGTGCGAGGTGCTGGAAGGCGATTTCGTCAAATTCACCCACGGTTCCGGGATCTGCATGAATCCGTTCGAGATCGTGCAGAACTTCGAGGAAGAAGCTGATATGTTAGCCGGATTGGTCAGTCAGATGGCGGCACCGACCGAGAAATTGACCGATTTTCAAACTGCTGGCCTCAAGCGGATATTGAAACAACTCTGGACTGAGAAAGCCCAAACCATGTCGGTCGACGACATTGCCAAACAGTTGTGTGCCGAAATCGACCAGCGTTTGAAGGATGTCGGCGAACAGTTGTTTCCGTTCACCACCAAAGGCGAATACGGCCGCTACTTCAACGGCCGCAACAACGCCAAATTCGCCAGCGACTTTACCGTGCTGGAACTGGAAGAACTGAAAGGCCGCAAGCATCTGCAACAAGTGGTTCTGTTGCAACTGATCTACCAAATCCAGCAGGAGATGTATCTCGGTGAACGCAATCGACCCAAGATCGTGATCATCGACGAAGCCTGGGATTTGCTCACCGAAGGCGATGTCGCCAAGTTCATGGAACATGGCTACCGGCGCTTTCGAAAGTATGGCGGCGCGGCAGTCACGATCACTCAATCGGTCAATGACTTATACCGTAATGCAGCCGGCCGAGCCATCGTCGAGAACTCGGCCAATATGTATTTGCTCGGACAAAAAGCCGAAGTCATCGAAGGCATGAAACAGGATCGTCGTTTGCCGTTGTCGGACGGCGGCTATGAACTCCTGAAAACCGTGCATACCTTACCCGGTGCCTATTCCGAGATTTTCTTTATCACCGAGATGGGCTCCGGTATCGGCCGACTTATTGTCGATCCATTCAAACGCATTCTTTTCTCGACCAAACCGGAAGATGTGCAGGCACTCAAGCAGCTGCGTAGACAAGGACTATCTCTCGGCGATGCCATTCAGCAACTGCTCGACAATCGTAAATCTAAACCTCGGGAGGTAAGCCATGGACGCTAAATCGCAATGGCTGAGTGTTGTCTTGATCACGGCCAGTTTAGGCAGTGTGGGCGGTTGGTTGGCAGCTTATCAGCAATTACAGCAACCGATTGCTCGGTTGAATCTGGTCACACCAGTGTTCGTACTGGATCGGGCCAAATTGATTCAATCAATTCCGCCGAATGCCACGCAAGAACAAATGGCCAAGATCGTCGATGACTGGCAAGCCCAAGCCAAGAAACTCAGTGATGCGGGTTACCTGGTGATCGATTCGACGGCCGTGGTTGCCGCACCGGACGATGTCTATGTCCGTCATGACGGTAAGTGATGTCATGAGCAAGTACATCACCACCACAGACTCCTACAGTAAACCACCGTTGCGCAAATTCCTGCTCAAGGCCTTGCCGATATTGCTCTTCGTCTTGGCCGTCGAACGTTACGTTGGCCATCGCTTCCTGATTGGCGGCGATGATCAGGTTGATCGGTGTTTACCCGACAAATGGATTTATCTGATCGACACCTACAACAAAGATATTTGGCGCGGCGATTTGATGGCGTTTCGTGCCGAGCGCATGTCGCCGTATTTCAAGGACGGTCAAATCATCGTCAAAATTGCCGCCGGTGTTACCGGCGATCATATTCAGGTCGACAGTCGGCAGACCACGGTCAACGGTTCCTTGATCATCGAAGGTTTGCCGTTAGCGGAAAAACTCAAGAAACCCGCGTCCAGCTTCAAACGTGACGAAACCATCCCACCCGCAGCTTATTGGTTGACCGGCAAAACGGATAAGAGCTTTGACTCGCGGTATTGGGGCTATGTCTATGACCACCAAGTGATTGGGCGGGCTTATGCGCTATTTTGAATTACTGTCCAATCGCCTGCGTCAGGTCGTGCTCTTTTGCTTGGCAAATGCATTACTGGTGGCCTCGGTGAAAGCCGAAGAGGAATGGTTATCCCAATCGCAGCGGATTCTTAATGCCTTGGATGGACAAGCTAAGCCTGCTTGGCTGGAAGGCAATCCTTATCAGTCGGAAGCAAACCGGCAAGCCCTGGAGATGATGCGAAACTCGAATGCTATGCAATCAATTTCAGCATCCTCAAACCGACTCGACAAAACGGTAACACCTCATCCAGGCAAACCGCTCAAAGTGGTGTTCGTTTCGTTTTCGCTCGGCGATACCGCATTGAAAGGCATATTCGAAGAGGCATCGGGACAGGACGATGCGTTGTTGATGTTTCGAGGCCCCAAACCCGGTCAAAAACTACCTGCTCTGTTTGCCGATCTGAAACGACTGCTAAAAGACATCGATCCCGTGCCCAACATCGTCATCGATCCGACTCGCTTTCAGAAATGGGCGGTGTCGTCGGTGCCGGCCATCGTCGTCGAAGCGGATGACAAGGCTTTACTACAAGTCAGAGGCGTCAGCAGTTTGACCTGGCTGAATGATAAATTCAAAGCCGGTGCTGCCGGTGATTTAGGCCGATTGGGCGAAGTCTACGACATTGCCGAAATCGATCTGCTCGAAGAAATCAAACGACGGATGGCTGCGATCGACTGGCGGCAGAAGCAGCAACAGGCCATTGCTCGTTTCTGGGGACAACAAAAATTCGAAGTGTTGCCAGTCGCGTTGGAAGATCGTGAGCGAGTAATCGATATGACGATCACCGCTCCGCGCAATCTGACGGCGCCGAACGGTCAACTCATTGTCCGGGCCGGACAAACTGTAAATCCATTGGACAAAATGCCGTTCGGCTTATGCCTGATTGTGTTTGACGCTACTGAAACCGCCCAAGTCCATTGGATTCGCCAGTTGTCATGCCAGGACAAAAAAGCCCGCGTGATGTATCTGGCCACGTCGGTGTCGCGTCAGGATGGCTGGGACGGCTTGAAAGCATTGGAAACATCGCTGAATTCATCGGTGTACTTGTTGACGCCAGACGTACGTAGCCGATTTCAATTACAACACGTACCGAGTCTGGTCGAGCAGACAGGCAATCGGCTAGTGGTTCGCGAACGCAAACTGCCGGCTTCGGCGGGAGAACGGTCATGAATTGCCTGATTTTCCCTTGGGCTTTGTGGCTGTTGATGACCTTGGCGACGAATCTTCATGCCGACACCACAACCAACGCTACCGATCCGCTGTGTGCCGATGCCGAGCTTTGGTCTGGCAAGCTGGTCACCGATATTTGCTGGAGTTGTTTGTTTCCGATTCGGGCGGCCGGGGCGTCGCTGGGTGGCGGCAATGTCCCCAGCATCGCTACCGATGAAAAGTTTTGCTTCTGCACCGACCCCATGGGCATACCGCAATTGGGCATGACGGTGGGTTTATGGAATCCGGCGCGGCTGATTGAGATCGTCCGCAATCCTTGGTGTTCGCCGGCACTGGGCGGACATAAAATCAGCGCATCGAATGTGCGACTGATCTCCACCACCGGCAAGGCAGATTTCGACGCCAGCGAGATGTCGTTTTTCAATTACCACTACTTCGCCTTTCCGCTGACGATCATGCTGGATCTGTTCTGGGATGGACGATGCAATAGCGACGGCTATCGCGACTTTGATTTGCTCTATGTCTCGGAGCTCGACCCAACCTGGAACAGCGATTTGCTGGCGTTCTTCACCAGTCCGGAAACAGCGTTGTTCGCAAATCCGGTGGCGATATCGGCCTGTGTCGCCGATGCCGCGGCGGCTGCGACAGGTAATCCCCTGGATGCCTTGTTCTGGTGCGCCGGGGCTTGGGGGCATATGTATCCTCTCTCTGGTATCTCACCCACCAGTTACGGCACCGATCCGCGTATCACCAGCCTGTTGGTCACGCGGGCGACAGCAGCTTTGCATCGCCGAGGCCTGGCCTGGAAAACCTCCGGAAACGATGCCCTGTGCGGCGGGACGATTTATCCCTTCATCCCTAAGTCGCAATACCGGCTGAGCATGTTTTATCCGGTGGCGGAAACCGAGTCCAATCATGTCATCGGCGAGACCACCTTCAAATGGGGTGCGGGACGCACTTATCCAGGGCCAGGCGAGGATCACCTCTACCTGCTGTGGCGCTGGCAGGACTGTTGCGTGGGGTTGTGATGCATATCTGGGCATTATTTGAACCGCAGCGCCGATTTACGCAAGTACTGTCCGCAGTTTTATGCGTGACGATGGCCTGGACACCATTTGGGGTGTCGTGGGCCGATGCCATGCAAGCCTCGGCCAGCGAGGGTCAGCAGACAGGGCAACAGATTGTTGGCGACTTTCAATTTCCGCTCGATACCGGCAGCGGCTCCTTAACGCTAAATCCCGGCACTTCCCAGGAAAGTGCGATTTCGATCGGCACGCTGTTTCCAGACACAAACAGCACCAGTACATCGGCCAGCGACTTTGCCAATCTCTATGGCAACAATCCCGGTACCATCGCCGCAGGCTTGAATGCGCAAACCACGTTAAATGGGGAAGCCAGCTTCACCGGCGAAGCCTATCGCACCCTGATCGACAACGCTCACCAGTCGCATCCGGATTTACACAATGATGCAGTCTGGAATGCCGGCGATCAGGTGTTTGCCAATTTCACGCCCTGGGCGCAGTCGTTTTCGGACTGTACCACTGTGACCACGCAAACCGAGACCAGTCATTCGGTTCGGATTCCTGATTACCAACTGTGTCTGCGCCAACCGACGGTGCCGCAAAGTTGTACGGCGACGCATCAAGTCAACGTAGAGACCCTACTCAGTTTTGTATCCGGGAACGGAGGCATGTCCAGTTGTGGATCTGGCTGCATGGATTTATATGTCGGCCGTGTCGGCGATAACTACTGGTCGGCTGGTTGCGGTGTGTTCAACTGGGAAGTGACTTACAACGTCCTTCATCCGGAAGCCATCATCAGTGCCACGCTGGAGGACGTCGAGTTCGATGACCATGCCCGCGTGTACTATGGCGGCAATCTGATTTATACCGGTTCGACCGGCTGGGGCGGTTCTTGCGAACTGAGTAATAGCTGGGTCGATCATCCCAATCGTGATGTCACCTATGCCTTCAACAGCACGGGTAACAAAGTCTTTAAACAGGAAACCATGGTCGGTGGTAATGGTGAAGGTTATTCCAGGATTCGGCTCCGATATGATTTGTCGAAACTGATCACCCAGGATCAATGGAGCTGGAGCGGGCCGAATTGCCAAAACCTGGCCAATGCGATCACTGACGGCATTTGCCAGGCGGGCAGCCAGTTGAGTTGCAGCAATGATCCCGCCAATGCCTCGGGTTGTTATGTGGATCCGACTTCGCAAGTCATGGTCTGTGGTTCCGATTTAGCCCAGGCCCCTGTGGCGAATTCTACAGGGATTCGCAATACCTGCATGCGCATCGACGCCGCCGGGCAATGCGATCTCAATCAATACGGTCAATGCTGGACCGATACGGCCGGAACGCATTGCTTGGAGCCACCGGCCAATGATACGCCTACGAAGAGTTGTTCGACTTTAGAAACGCAAGGCTGCTCATTCATCAAAAGCCAATGTCTGGATGTTCTGGCATCCGGCACCTGCTGGGACAGCATTGATACCTACGACTGCGGCCAGACGGTCGGCATTCCCGGCATCCAAAGCAACACCCAGCAGCAATGCGCGGGGCCGGTGCGCTGTATGGGTGAAGACTGCATCACGGTGAATCGCACTCAGAGTCAGGATTTCACCAAGGCGGTGGCCTTGCTGAATAGCGCGCAGCAAATGGCGATGGATTTACATTGCAACTACGCCAACACCGATCTTCAACAGAAAGATCCCACCACTTGCCAGGTGTTCCAGGGCAAACCTGCCAGTTGCAAGATGGTCGGCGGCGCGCTCAGCTTGGTGGATTGCTGCGAAACGCCTGAGGGGACCATGGGATTGGGACGCTATATCGATTTACTGTTGGCCACCAGTCAATTGGATAATGCCGTCATGACCATGGACAGCACTTCCATCGTCCGTGGCGCCTGGGAAACCATGCGTACACCGTTTACCTTGGCCGGCGATGCCTGGAATAGCTTTCAGGCGGACTTTGCCTCAGGTGTAAATGATTTGGTCGGTACCGATATGCTCAGTACCTCAGACGTTGCCTCACAAGGTTTGCTGGACTCGCTGAAAGGTGAACTGATGAAATCGGTGGCGGAATGGATAGGTAATACCTTTGGTGAAGCCGCGGGTAATGCCTTGTTCAGTGCCGGCGGGCAAGCGGCTTTCGATTCGGCGGGCAATTTAACGCCGGCCGCAGAATCCGGCGGTGTCGAACTGGGCGGCGGCGCGGCAGTGGCAGGCGAAATGCTCAGCACCCTGATGACAGCCTACACCGTGGTGATGATCATTATCATGATCATCCAGATTGTTTACTCGTGCGAACAGTCCGAGTACGAACTGGCGGCGAAAAAGCAGCTTAAAGTCTGCACCGACTTGGGTACTGTTTGCGAAAGCAAGGTGGCAGGGCTTTGTCTGGTAAGAAAGGAAAGTTATTGCTGCTACAACTCGCCCCTAGCCCGCATCCTCAACGAACAAATCAAACCGCAATTGGGGATGGATTTTGGCACACCGGAAAGCCCTGTCTGTACGGGGATTAAAGTGTCCGATCTGGATAGAGTCGATTGGACTCAAGTCAATCTGGACGAATGGCTGGGCATACTTGCTCAGACGGGGCATTTGCCGACAGCCGCCAATGCCGCCGACATGCTCAATCTCGATCAACTCACCGGCACCGGCAGCAGACTCAATCCACAAAAATACGGCGCCACCACGACCACTCGCCAGGACACGTTGACCCGCACCCAAGGCCGGATGACCGATCTAGATGTCCCTACGGTCAAACGGCAGTCTGAGCTGGAAGGCTGGGGCATGGGGCCGCAATAAACTCTGCGGCCAGTAACTACTGGACGGCGTCTTTCAAGCCTTTGCCGGCTTTGAAAGATGGTAATTTAGCAGCGGCAATGGTAATTGCTTCGCCGGTTTGTGGATTCCGACCAGTGCGTTCGGCGCGCTCTTTCACTTCAAAGGTACCGAAGCCGACCAGCGCCACAGAATCACCCGATTTGAGTGTGGACTGGATAGATTGAGTAAGTCCATCCAGTGCTCGGCCGGCATCTGCTTTGGTCAGGTTGGCGTGGCTGGCGATGGCGTCAATGAGGTCGGATTTGTTCATATATGTTATTTCCCTTGTTGATAAAAACTGCTTGTATGGACGTTTGATCTACGAGATTGAATGATATTACTTAAAATGATTGTGGCCAAAAATTGCTGAATAGCTATGCACCAAAATAGTTAATACTTATGCGTTAAGCCCCTTAGCTGCTAACATTCCATCATTTATTGATACTGCATAATAACCGTTAGGCATTTGATCAGGAAAGAACTGGATGGACAGGGACAACAAACGCGATACGATCATGACCGAGGCCGATACCAGTCGCGAATTCGTTACCCCAAAACTGGTTCAAGCTGGCTGGTCAATCTCACCCCATTCAATCGGCGAACAACGTACCTTCACCAATGGCCGGATTTTTGTCACCGGTGGCAAAGTTCGTCGCGGCCAACAGAAACGTGCCGATTATCTGTTGTATTACCGCCGCGATTTTCCGCTCGCCGTCGTCGAAGTCAAAAGCATCGCCTTTCCCACCGAAACCGGCGTACAACAAGCGCGCGAATATGCAGAAATTCTTGGGCTTAAATTCGCTTATGCCACCAATGGTCGGCAAATTATTGAAATCGATTACACGACAGGTACCGAGAAGCTTATCGATCAATATCCAAGTCCCGCTGAGCTCTGGCAACGCTTGAGCGCTTCAGCGTCATTATCCGAATCGGCCAGCAACCATTTATTGGAACCCTTTAACCTGGTATCCGGCAAAACGCCTCGTTACTACCAGGTCATTGCCATCAACCGCATCATCGAAGCGATTTTACTCGGACAAAAACGCATCCTGACTACCATGGCCACCGGCACCGGTAAAACCTGCGTGGCGTTTCAACTGTGTTGGAAGTTGTGGAATAGCCGCTGGAACAGAACCGGCGAATATCGACGACCCAAAATTCTGTTTCTCGCCGACCGCAACATCCTGGTCGACGACCCTATGGCCAAGATGTTTGCCCCGTTTGGCGATGCCCGTTTCAAAATTTCCGGTAACGATGTCAGTCAGGGCCGGGAAATGTATTTCGGCATCTACCAGGCATTGACCAATCCCGCCAGCGATGTGTTTCGTCAGTACCGTCCGGACTTTTTCGATTTGATCATCATCGACGAGTGCCATCGCGGCTCCAGTCGCAACGACAGCAGTTGGCGGGCGGTGCTAGATTATTTCCAACCGGCGGTACAAGTCGGCATGACTGCTACCCCATTGAGAGAAGACTCGCGCGATAGCTACGAATATTTTGGCAATCCGGTCTACACCTACAGTCTGCGTCAAGGCATTGAAGACGGCTTTCTGGCGCCATATCGTGTGCATCGCGTGATTACCACCGTCGACGCCGCTGGCTGGCGCCCCTCGAAAGACGAACTGGATCGTTACGGCCGCCCGGTACCGGATGATGAATATCAGACCAAGGATTTCGAACGCGTGATTGCCTTACGCGCAAGAACTCGCGCCATGGCCAAGCATCTCAGCGATTTTTTGAAAGGTACTGATCGCTTCGCCAAAACCTTGGTGTTTTGCGTTGATCAGGAACACGCCTCGGAAATGCGCCAGGAACTGCTCAATCTGAATAGCGACCTGGTCAAGCAATATCCCGATTACGTCTGCCGAGTTACCGCCGATGAAGGCGCTATCGGCCTGACCCATCTGGCCCATTTTCAGGATGTCGATAAACCGACACCTGCCATCCTGACCACCTCGCAACTCCTCACCACCGGCGTCGATGCCGAAATGGTGAAAAACGTGGTTTTAGCTCGTGTCGTCGGTTCGCGCTCGGAATTCAAGCAAATCGTCGGCCGTGGCACGCGTCTGAAGGTCGATTACGGCAAGGAATATTTCAACATCATCGATTTCACCGGCACGGCGACACGACATTTCGCTGATCCCGACTTTGACGGCGATCCGGCACGTATCGAAGAAGTCACCATCGATGAAGAAGGCGAAATTGTCGATACCACGGTCGAGATCATTGATAACGAAGTCCAGGAAATTCCCGGCGAATACCAGCCGGACGATGACAATCCTCCCGACGGCGACGGCGAAATCACCACCGATCCGCCGCAGGAGCCGCGTAAATTCTATGTCGATGGCGGCACGGTCGAAGTCATCGGCCACCTGGTCTACGATCTGGATACCGACGGCAAAAAATTGCAGGTCGTGCGCTACACCGAATATTCCGGTCGCGCGGTGCGTTCGATGTATCCCGGCAGCCAGGAATTCCAGCGCGACTGGGCCAACCCGGATACCCGTAGCGACTTGCTACGCGAACTCACCGAACGCGGCATCAGTTTCGAAGAACTCGCCGCATCGTCCGACTTGCCGGATGCCGATCCCTTCGATCTGCTTTGCAATCTGGCTTGGAATGCGCCGTTGTTGACCCGCCGGCAACGTGCCGAGCAAGCCCGCAAATCGGCTCAGAATCTGTTCAGCCAGCACAGCGAAACGGCCCGCGAAATCCTCGCGCTGATGCTGGATAAATACATCGAGCGCGGCATTAGCCAATTCAATGCCTTATCCGAATTGATGAAAGTCCAGCCGTTCGAACAATACGGCACCCCCACGGAAATCGCCAACCGCCATTTCGGCGGCATTCAGGGCCTGAAAGCAGCTGTATCGCAATTACAGTCCGCCCTCTACCAATAATTGTTAAACCTTTGCATGGCCAAACCTAAAAAAACCAAACCCGTATTAACCACCGCACAACAACTGTCCGCATTGATCAAATCGGCGCGCGACATCCTGCGCAAAGACAAAGGCTTGAACGGCGACGTCGACCGCTTGCCGCTGCTCACCTGGGTGATGTTTCTGAAATTCCTCGACGACCTGGAAATCCTCCATGAACAGGAAGCCGAGCTGGACGGCAAACGTTATCAAGGCATCGTCGAATCGCCTTATCGCTGGCGGGATTGGGCGGCACGGGAAGACGGCGTCACCGGCGAAGAGTTATTATCTTTCATCAACCAGGACGAAACCATCCGTCCTGACGGTCAACGCGGCAAAGGCTTGTTTGCCTATCTGCGCGGCTTGGCTGGCGAAGGTGAAAAAGGCAGTCAGCGCGAAGTCATCGCCAACGTGTTCAAAGGCGTGCAAAACCGCATGGTCAGCGGCTTTTTGTTGCGTGACATCATCAACAAGATCAACGGCATTCATTTCAACAGCAGCGAAGAGATTCACACCCTGTCGCATCTGTACGAATCCATGCTGCGGGAAATGCGCGATGCGGCTGGCGATTCCGGCGAATTCTATACCCCGCGCCCGGTAGTTCGTTTCATGGTGCAAGTCACCGACCCCAAGCTCGGCGAAACTGTACTCGACCCGGCGAGCGGTACCGGCGGATTTCTGGTGGAATCGTATGACCATTTACTGAAACAAGTCGTCACCCCCGAAGATCGCCGAAAACTCCAGCGCGAAAGCCTGTTCGGCCAGGAAGCCAAACCGCTGCCGTATATGCTGGTGCAGATGAACTTGCTATTGCATGGTTTGGAAGCCCCACAGATTGCTTACGGTAACACCTTGGAACGCCGCGTCACCGAAATCGGCCACAGCGAACGCGTCGATGTGATTCTGACCAATCCACCGTTCGGCGGCGAGGAAGAAGCCGGTATCAAAGCCAATTTCCCGGCCAACATGCAGACCGCCGAAACCGCTTTGCTGTTCTTGCAGTTCATCATGCGCAAATTGCGTTATGCGGGCTTCGGCGCGGAACGTGGCGGTCGCGCCGCCGTAGTCGTGCCCAACGGCACCTTGTTTGGCGACGGCGTTTGCGCCACCATCAAGGAAGAGCTGCTGAAAGAATTCAACCTGCATACCATCGTGCGCCTGCCGCAAGGCGTATTCGCGCCCTATACCGATATTCCGGCCAATCTGCTGTTTTTCGAGCGTGGCGGCCCCACCGAAACCATCTGGTATTACGAACAACCGCTACCAGAGGGCCGCAAGAAATACAGCAAAACCGCACCGTTGCAATTCGAGGAATTGGAACCGGCCTTAAACTGGTGGCACAGCCGCGAGGAAACTCCGCAAGCCTGGAAAGTCGACTTTGCCGGCAAACTCGCCCAAGCGCTGGCCGCAGCCGAGCCGCATTGGCAACGTGCGGAAAGCGAACGCGCCGCCGCACTGGCCTTGGGCAAACAGATTCGCGAACTGGAACAAGCTGTATCCGCCGCCGACAACGGTGACAAAGCCGCGTTGCAAACCCAGCTGCGCGACCTGAAAGCCAAACAACAAGCCCACGAAGCCGCCGCCAAAGCCGCGCAAAGCGAAAGCGATGCGCTGTACTGGCCGATTTATAACCTCGATCAAAAGAATCCCCACGCCAAGGCCGGCCTGGAACATGCCGATCCCAAAGACCTGATTGCCAGCATGCGTAGTCACGAAACCGAAGTGATGCGTTTATTGGGCGAGATCGAGACATTGGTACATGAGGTGGAACAATGAGCGAATCCAGTCATTTGCCCAGCGCTTACGGCGACATTCATACCGATATTGTCCAACTACTGGAAAACGCCCGCCGCGCCGCCGCCCGTAGCGTCAATGCCTTAATGACCGCCAGTTACTGGGAAATTGGCCGCCGCATCGTTGAATTCGAACAAGGCGGCGAAGATCGCGCCGCGTATGGCGAGGCGTTGATTCAGCGGTTGGCATTGGATTTAAGCAATCGTTTTGGCCGGGGATTTAGCCGCCAAAACCTCCAGCAAATGCGAGCGTTCTATCTGGCCTGGCCATTGGAGCTAATATGCCAGACAGTGTCTGGCATTTCTTCCCGAAATCCGCAGACACTGTCTGCAGAATCTTCCTCAACGCCAATTATCCAGACAGCGTCTGGACAATCACCAACTCTCGCAACCTTGGCCGAAGCCTTCCCGCTGCCCTGGTCGGCTTACGTGCGCTTGCTTTCGGTCAAAAAACCGGAAGCACGCGGCTTCTATGAAACCGAAGCTCTGCGTTGCGGCTGGACGGTACGGCAACTGGATCGGCAGATCAACAGCCAGTTTTACGAGCGAACCGCATTATCCACAAACAAAGTGGCGATGTTGGAACGAGCGGAACACGCCGAACCGGATGACGCCATCACGCCGGAACAAGCCATCAAGGATCCGTTTGTGCTGGAATTTCTTAACCTGAAAGACCAATACTCGGAATCCGATCTCGAATACGCGCTGATCCAGCATTTAGCCGACTTTCTGCTGGAACTGGGCGACGACTTTGCCTTTGTCGGTCGTCAGCGCCGCTTGCGGCTTGACGATACCTGGTTTCGCATCGACTTGCTGTTTTTCCATCGCCGCTTGAAATGTCTGGTGGTGATCGATCTCAAGGTCGGCAAATTCAGCTATGCCGACGCCGGCCAGATGCACCTGTACCTGAATTACGCCCGCGAACACTGGATGAAGCCCGGCGAAAACCCGCCGGTGGGCCTGATACTCTGCGCCGCCAAAGGCGCCGCGGAAGCCCATTACGCCTTGGATAACCTGCCGAACAAGGTCCTGGCCGCCGAGTATCAAACCGTGCTGCCGGATGAAAAGCTGTTGGCGGAGGAATTGGAGCGATCACGGATTGAATTGGAGGCGCGGCGGTTAGTCGGCTCCAAAAATGAAGGTGACGCATGAGTCGATGGCCCATGGTTTCTTTAGGTGAGTTGCTTAGGCGAAGCAATGAGACCGCAATACTTGATTTCGATACTGAATATCATGAAGTAACGATTAGGCTTTGGGGTAAAGGCGTTATCAGCAGAGGTAGAGTAAGAGGCGGTGATGTAGGAACATCTCGCCAAGTGGTTCGAGCCAATCAACTTATTCTCTCGAAGATTGATGCCCGAAATGGTGCGATCGGCATTGTTCCCCCGGAATTGGATGGCGCAATCGTTAGTAACGATTTTCCATCATTCGAATTTGCCGAAAAGCTCGACTCTTCATTCATGGGTTGGCTAGTTCGGTCAACACCCTTTGTTGAGCTATGCAAAGCTGCTAGCGAAGGTACAACCAACCGGGTTCGAATTAAAGAAGATCGATTTTTAACTCAGCAAATCCACTTACCCTCGTTAGAAAAGCAGCAAACCATCGTTGCCCGCCTGGATCAATTGGCGGACAAAGTGAGGCGAATCGATCAACATCTGGATGCCATCGACGCGGTTGCCGAGGCGCTATTAATCAGCCTGCATCATAAATTCGCGGCAGATCGCGTGGTTCGCCTGGGCGACATCATCGAATTATTCGAAGACTCCGAACTCGTCAAACCCGAGGGCCAATATCCTCAAGTCGGTGTGCGCGGATTCGGCGGCGGACTGTTCGCCAAGCCAGCATTGACGGGAACGGAAACGTCTTATCGAGCCTTCAATCGCTTGTATGCCGATGCCATCGTGCTAAGCCAGGTCAAAGGTTGGGAAGGCGCGTTGGCAGTCTGTCCATCCGGATTGGCCGACATGTTTGTCTCGCCGGAGTACAGAACTTTCCGTTGCAAACCCGATCTGGCAAGCCCTGCCTATCTGGGAGAACTGATCAGAACGCCGTGGTTCTGGTCATTGCTACAAGCCGCAACCCGAGGCGTTGGCGCCCGCCGAGAACGTACCCGCCCAGAGCAGTTATTAAACATCGAATTGCCCATGCCGGAATTACACGAACAGCTACAGATCGTTGAAATCCTGTCCCGTCAAAACGAGCTGAAACAACGACACACCAAAATCCGCGAAGCCAATCAGGCGCTAATCCCGGCCACGCTGGAGAGGCTGTTTTCTAATGAATTTTTAAAAATCTAAAATATTAGAGGCTTGGAGCAAATTATCTCCTTTGCCAACCCCAAGCCAAATATCTCGATGAGTGCCCACTATTAGAAAGATCATCGGGTTTACTTGCGACTGTATTATTTTTCGCCATTCAGTTTTATCTAATATCGAGGGTGAGGGATATTGTTCCGGATGAGTGTGCCATTCACCCAAATAATCCACTGTTTCCCCACTATTTAACCAGCGCTTAGTGGCATATTCCTGATGCAATTGATCTTTACGAAAAAATTGAAACAATGACCTTCTATCATGTAATTGGGGCGCTGTCGCATCGACAATATGTATATGATAATTTCGTCTGTACCCTAAAAGGATACCACCAGACTCCGGCTTTTCCGGTGAATTCTGTCGATAACGGTCAAAAATATTAAGAACATTTTCCTCAATCAGAATTTTGGAATCTGGATTAAAAGGATGTTTCCACATTAAACATTTCGACATGCGACACAACCATCCAGTGGAGAGATATTTTGATTTTTCACTTGGCGGATATTTGCATTTTCAACGGCTCTAGTCCTAAACCGTGGACTCGGATCACCTTTAATCCAATCAATAATACTATCTGTAGCTAATGCGGCTGCACTTATTGAGGCAGATACCGCATAAGGCGTAAAAGCTTGGCACCCGATAAAGCCGCGCTCAGGTTCTGCTTTCAGTATTTTATAGCGCTCTTCTCTATAGTTCTGAGTATTGGGTAATCTCAAACAATGGAAACATCCATACTTTTCTGAATCAACCCAAAGTGACTGTGTTGCTTCACCATTTCCAACGATCCAGATATGCAGGATTGGAGGAGCTTTAGGTCGCTTAGCTATCTGACTGGCATTTAACATTTCACTAATGGCTTCCTCGCCTGTAGCATCTATCAATAAATCCGAGGCAAAAAGTTTAGAATACTTCGTTATATTTATAGGTTCTGCAAAAATTCGAGATAGCGGAAACTGCTTCAATAGTTCATCACGAAGTGCTACAGCTTTTAACTTAAACAAAGACGAATAACCCAAAACATGACGTCCTAAATTATCTGGCGCGAGCGTATCGGGATCGATCAGTATCAACTCTCCACGACAACCAGTTCCTGCGCCTAAGCGAACTAGGGATTGAGCAAGAAAACCACCTATCGCACCACAACCAATTAATACAATACGTTTATCTTTCAAATCAGAAAATGATAGATTCCTATTGTGAACAAAATCAGCGCTTATGTCGGTAATATGAACTCTAAAGATATTTCCACCGCTACCTCTTCCGTGCAGAAACTGTTTGTATAATTTAGGACCACGTTTTCCAGCGGTTTTTTTTGCAGCAAGAAGAGTTATTGTGTCTAAATCAAATCCAAAACCAACCCATCCAACTGGACTGCTTATTGCAAAAGTAACAAAACTATATTGTAAATATTCTTGTTCTTTTTCTAGGATATTTTGAAATCTAACGTATAAAATGTTGTCCCAACTTTTTAACCATTCAAAAAGTTCTTTGACTGTCTTTGGCAGTGTATTGTCAGGAATAGTTGGAAATTTCTCAGTGTGCAATATCCAACATTTGCATTTGCTAATTTTAGGCTTAGAAAACCCAAGTGAGCCCGCAATAATTTCAACTTCATTGGCATCATCAGATATGATCGCCTTGCGATTATCATCATCCCCAAGAATGAAGTAATTAGTGGATACTTTCGTTGTATCGATTGTACCTTTTAAGACCAACCAAGGAATACGGCCCTGATCTAAAAGCCAATGAGACAAAAATTCGTTCTGAATATCATGGATACGGTAATCAGAATCTTCTAGTATTTTATTTAATACATCTGTGGCTTGGACCAAACATTGATCAATTGCAGTTGCTGGGTTATAGCGATCTAAAACGATAGAACCCGGCGCGAAATAGCATAAATTTCCCTCTGAACTCAAATGCGGCAAAAGAGCCGGCAAGTGACTTGGATACTCAAGAATCTTAATTACTGGATAAACCAAAAAATCCCAATCACTTATTTCTAAACTTATAGATATTGGCAGCGATGAACAATTAAGAATACCTCTAAAAGTTCGACGTCCATGTCGATGTCCAGTGGAAACAAATCCCTTAGAAGTTAGTAGTCTAAATGCAGCACCAAGCTGGTCATTCGCCATCTCTTAACCAGCTTTTGTTCTGCGAACAACAGGCTGAGATACTCGTTGCGGGGGAGTTGTTCTGACTTCGTCGGCACCATTATCGACTTCGACCCAATCATGCTTATAAGGAATACGTTCACCTAATTTATTTTGGAGTTCAGTAATAGCTTGATGTTTCATGTGCCATTCATAGGAACGAGCCATTCGAATAGCTTGAACAAATTGTTTTGCTCGCTGTGCTGCTAGTGTTTTTTCAACATTTGATAATCGATTATTAAAGTCTTCTGCACCTTCATCAATACCAAACTCACGAATTTCGCCAAGAATCACATTCGAAAGATGTTCTGCGGAAGATTCTAAAACAAGGTCGTCGCGACCTCTATTAGGTTTAAAGGCTTGAGCTATTGCAATCATAATTGAAACTGATGTAGGTCCACCTCCATCCTTCCAATGATAATCCCTCCAAGCTTTAAGATAGCAGCAAACCCTTCGTAATTGTTCTCCATGCTCTTCTACCCTGTCATTGAACCACCTTGAAACAGCTTCTGGGTCCGAGGCTTTCCATTCCCCAGAACGCGTCGCCATCATGATGTCATCCAAGTCCTCCCAAACTTGCTCCGGAATTTCTCCAAATTCTGCACTTTCGGATAGAAAAGCTGAGTCATGAACCATGCTTCGCCCTCTGTTATCTATAGACAGTAGTGCTAAAGATTTCTCCACAATTTCATTAAATTTGTGTTCGGGAGCCGCGTATAGCGGAATATCAATATGGGCCCAGTTTGCTACTTGGATACGAATACAAGTCGATTTCCCTGTCTGTAACTCCCAACCTTTAGACTTACAGAGATCGTAAAGCAATCGCTCTACAAGATCGAAATAAAGCTTTGCCATGGCATGCGGAGGTCCATTTTGCTCCCACACCGCCACAGGAAGATAAACACCATAATCCCAATCCATTTCCTGGTGAGGAGAATATGCGGGCTGGATACATGTTTTATAAGACCATGAACCTTGCGTACGAAAGCGAGGTTCTACAGACTTATCCATATTCAATATCTTTCTGGTTGCCTCTTTAATTCTGGGGCGGAGATGGTCACGAATATCATTTTTACAAGAAACCAAGTAATCACGTTGTTCTTGAGATGGTCGAATAACCTCATTGAATACATCTTTCTCATCGGCATAGAAAAACAGCTTATTTAATTTCAGCATGAATTATCCTTTTTCAGAATTGGAATGTTCACCGTAATAAAATACGGGTGTCTTGGGCGTATGCTCCATAAAGCTATTAAATTTAGAGTTGCCAAGACAGATCTTTGCACTTTCGACTGCCGAACCTTGTAATACTTCTTGAGCAGCAATATCAACCTTGTCTAAGGAAACAGCATTCGCACGTTGATCTGTTAAATCTTCATCAATATGCATGTAATGTTCGGGTTTAAGGCGATGCTTCAACATGTAGTCGGTTAAAGACTCTTGAACTGATATTGACAACCCAAACAATTTTTTCGGAGTGTTGGCTGGATTCAACCCACCCCAATCAATTGTGCCGCCATCACGATTTTTTCGTGGATCAACAGTGAACTTGGACGACATTGTCCCTACGGATAAAAGGTGTATATTGTCTAAATTGTATTCAAAAAAATTCTCCGCCTCATGCAACGCTAATATTCCGGGTGCGTTTGCAAATAACCCACCGTCCACATATTGGTTATTATCAAATACATGTCGTGGGAAATACGCGGGAGCAGCACTAGTAGCTAATGCAATATCAGTGATCTTATGTTGGTGGTCAGTTTTGAAGTTTTTATGATGCGGAGTTTTAAATATAACTGGCTTACCGGTCGTGTAGTTGATTGCAGGAATTATTACAGGATGTTTTAATGAGCCTAACATGCGCTCACCAAATAATTTTTCATCGGAAAGCAGGTTTTTTAAAGAATTATTAGAATACAGTGCTTTAAACATACCAAAAAACGACCAGCGTTGTGGCTTAAAAATTTTATCTCCGTGCTTGACGAATAAATCCACAATGTCTTTAGCAGGTATTTCCAGTGCGAGTGCGAGTGCCAGAATTCCGCCTACAGAAGTACCAGCAATTAAGTCAAACTTTGTCGCTATTGGCGCTTTTATATCTTCCTCAATATTTGCTATTACCTTTGCAGTATAGAGACCCCGGTACCCTCCACCGGATAACGCAAGTATCTGAAACCGATCTACTGTTGACTCGCCCACATCATCCTCCAATGAAAATAATTCAATTGGCAAAGATGGGGATAGGCGACTAAGTTTTCAAGTTTGGTCCTGGCGTTTTTTTTGCCCAGATATTCTCTAACTATTGAGTTTTCTCCATAGTTATAACGTCGCCACCATTTTCAAGATCAGCCATGTCTTCGGGTTCTGCTTGTAATCCGGACTCTTCCCGTGCCAACCGCACCTCTTCACCATGCCCTTGCGCATATGCCGCCCGATGCGCCTGCCGTTCTATCGTGACGATGCGGTTGGCCAAACGCTGCAAGCGTTGCTGCCAATGGTAGCGGGCTTCCACGCAGTGCTTATTGTCGATGACCTGGCAAAGCCACAAGGTATCCATGACGATCATCAGTTGATCCAGTAAGCGAATCAGTTCAACGAACTGAGCAATTTGCGGCGATGCGATCTTGGCTACGAATTCGGTTGGATGAGTGTAGGTCGGCGTTTCGGTTATGCCGTTGTCGGCTTTGAGTTTTTCCAGGCGAGTTTTTTCCTGCTGAAGTTGCGTGGCGCAATCGGCAATCATCGTGCTGACGATAGCCTCGATTTCATCAATGGCTTGTTCCTGTCCGACGATGCGCAAAATCACATCGATCGCGTACAGCGACTTGATCAGACGGTCATAACTCTTGCGTATGACCCGAATCGCCTGTTCGCTGTTGATCTTGAAGGTGCGTTCGAATACCGGGCGGCTTATTTCAAGTCGAGCTGGTTTTACTGGTGCGGAGGTTTCAGCCATTTGCATTCCTTGATGAGTGTGGGATGGACTCCGATAGTAATCGAAGATTTTTTCATCCCTTTTGCAGCTAATGGTGAATTCGACATTAGCTGCAAGATCACTCCAAAAAATTTCTGCTTCAATGTTGGCAACCGTTGTTGGCCGGAGTTTGACCGGAATTTCGCGCAAATCGATCCTGCCCATCAACGCTATCCGACAGTTCATGTTGTCTTTCCAGACAACTTGATCCGGTTTCGACCGGCGTTCCGTCTTCAGGCGGCGTAGGTGGTTTTCATCGGCGAGTCAGGTGCGTCAAGCCTGATGTGATTTCTGTTGTTTGATCAGTTTTCGACCCTACCCTGTCTTGGGAACGCCTATTCCCCTGCTGGGGAGTATGCCTCCGGGATCCAACCCATCACCGCGCAGGTGGGTTTATTTCTCACTTGTCGGGCGCGGCCAATTGGAGGATTTCATCATGGCAAGTCGTGGTGTAAACAAAGTCATATTGCTGGGCCGACTCGGCGCCGATCCGGATATTCGGTATTTACCCAATAACGGCGGCAAGGTGGTGGCAATACGTTTGGCGACTAGCGAAGTCTGGAAAGACCAAGCTAAAGCCAAACAAGAACACACCGAGTGGCACCGGTTGGTGTTTTTCAAAAAACTGGCCGATACGGCCGAGCAGTATCTGCGCAAAGGCAGCAAGATCTATGTGGAAGGTAGTCTTCGCACCCAGCAATGGGATAAAAATGGCGAAAAACGCTACCGCACGGAAGTGGTTGTCCGTGAGTTACAGATGCTGGACCGTGCTGATGAAAACGGGGCTCCTCGTCACTCCAGTCAACCCTCTACACCGCCTACTGCGGCTAATGACGCAGGTTTGGATGAGGATTTCGATGACATTCCGTTTTTCTGAGTAGCTTTTTGCCCTTGTTATTCGCTATTCAGATTGATCTTTAATTAACCCGCCTGGCAGCATCCGCTGTTTAGGTGTTTCACCCCATGGGGACGTCACTCCCCAGATGGGGCATTGCGTCCTCTATTTTTTTAAGGAGACACGCCATGAGCAATCAACCTCGCAATAATCCTGTAAAAACCCGCAATTTGCCAATGCCCATCGATGTCAATCAGGTCTATGGCATTTCGGAGCAGTCCTGGAAAGTCCTCACCGACGTGACGTTCCCAACCGCTAAAACCCCGGAAGCCATCATGATGGCGCTGGATTACTGCAAGGCCCGCAAACTGGATATATTCAAAAAACCAGTTCATGTGGTGCCGATGTGGAGTGCCGCCTTGGGTCGTAATGTCGAAACTGTCTGGCCGTCCATCATGGAAATCCAGACTACTGCGTCGCGTACCGGTGTTTGGGCCGGCATGGATAGACCGGTTTGGGGACCTGACATCACCAAGACCTTCACCGGCCGCTACAAAGACGACAACGAGCAATGGCAAGAATCCAGTGTCACCGTAACCTTCCCGGAATGGGTCGCGGTCACGGTGTACCGGATTGTTGGCGGCAAGCGCTGTGCATTCACCGAGGAAGTGTATTGGCAAGAAGCCTATAGCACCGCCGGCGGTAAAAACTCACAAGTGCCTACGGCTATGTGGATCAAACGGCCGAAAGGTCAGTTGGCCAAGTGCGGTAAAGCCGCTTCGCTACGTGCAGCCTTTCCGGAGGAGTGCGGATACGCCGCCGAGGAAATGGATGGCAAAAGCATCGACGACATGAATGACAGCAGCGTGATTAACGGCACTGCCAGTCGTATCGACGAAGCGGACGTTATCGATGATGCGATTGTCGGCAGCGTCGAACCACCGCGGGTGATTGATTTATCCATGATACCGCCCAAGGTGCAAAAAGCCGTCAGTGAACTGGTTAGGCGCACAGCACTTGCCGGCGCCTGGAAAGCTGCCTACGACTATGCCAATAACAAGTTTGTGGGACTGGATCTGACCTATGCCATTGCTGAACTGGATAAAGCATCAGCGGTTGCCAAGACCACATCGGCTCAGGGTGATGTTAATCATCAGCCCCAAGACGCTTCTGGTATGCCACCCGCTCATGATCCGGCTTCGGAGGCGTTGAACAAGGCTCGCGAGACCTTGGGATCGACGCGTCAGTCATAGCCGTTTTAGCTATCAACCGCCGGTAAATTGCCGGTGACTATTTTCAACCCTACCTGGGCGTCCTGAATCGCCCTTGGGGTGAAATTCATGACGCCCTTTTTGTTTATGAGGAGATGTCATGAATGCCATTGATCAATCATCCAACCGCATACCGTGTCATACCGACTGGCATCGCTACGATTCACCCACGGTGATTCGCCGGCATGGCCGTGGTTACTTGGAGCGTAACTGGAGTCCGGGCAATCCTGTCCATGAAATCCAAGCGCCTACCAAGCCAGAACTGCAAAGTCTGGTCGAAAGCTATGGCGGTTTGGTCATGCCGACCCCCGATCTCGTGTTGCTGCTGTTTGCAGACTATCACTGGGCCCGGCGTTGTGAGAACCAACTCATCAAACGCGGCGTGTCGACACTGCGCCTAGGCTGCCATATCCAATTGCAGGAGTATCGGTGATGAAAGTCATCAATGTCTCTCAGCGATCGCCGGAATGGCGGTTATGGCGTTCACAAGGGCTTAGTGCCAGTGAGGCGGCGATCATTATGAATCGTTCGCCGCACAAGACGCCTTGGCGATTGTGGGCCGAAAAGACTGGTCTCGTGCTGGAACAAAGCCTGGACAACAATCCGTTGATCCGAGTAGGTATCGAGCAAGAACCAGAAGCCTTACAGCGCTTTGAAGATAAACACGATGTCATGCTGCTGCCCCTCTGCGGCGAATCAGATTGGTATTCGCTAATGCGGGCGTCCTTCGATGGTTTGTCGGAAAACAACGAACCGGTTGAAATCAAATGCCCGCATGAAACGACTTTTCTGGATGTGGTGCTAAACCGTGAGCAATCTGAAGCCTATCAACTTTACTGGTGCCAAGTGCAACAGCAAATGCTGGTGGCGGATGCACAGCGCGGCTTTTTGTTCTTCTATCACCAAGGTCAGGATGTGGAGTTTGAGATCGAGCGGGATGAAGTCTTTTTAAACCGGCTCGTCGATACCGCCATGGAATTCTGGTCGAACGTCAAACAGCGACAGGAACCCGAAAAAAATCCTGACCGCGATCTTTATCTACCCAAAGGCCATGCCGAACTGCAATGGCAGCAATTGGCGGCGAATTATCGCGACCATGCGGTAAAGATCGATGACCTGAAAGCTCAGCTCAAAGCGTTGGAAGCCACTCAATTCGACATCGAGCAAACCTTGGTGTTGTTGATGGGGGATTTCATGGCAGCCGAGCATTCTGGCTTACGTGTCAGTCGCTTTCAGATCCAAGGCAGTGTGGATTACAAAGCGGTGATGAAGGCCTTACTGCCGGATGTCACCGAAGCAATGCTTGACACTTATCGAAAACAACCGTCCAGCCGCATCCGCATAACCTGTCGGGATGACTCCGGCAGGCTGGCGGAAGTGCCTTTTGATGCTGACGCGTTGAAAGAGATGGTCGGTGCTGATTTCTGGTTCTGATCTCGGGTTTTGACGTCAGTGAAGAAAATTTAGCTGGAAAACAGTTTGGCTGTTTCATTCGAAACACGCTGAATCCGGTGTGAACCGGCGTTCCGCTATCAGGCGGCATGAAGGTGAATAACGTTTATGTATCAGGTGCGTCAAGCCTGGTTTGCAGTCCCGTCGGGGTTCATCACCCTAGCGGGTCATGGTGGCCCCTTTTATCAACAAAGGAGGTTCGCTATGAATAAAGACTTTTGGAAATGCCTATTTTGCTGGTTGGAAACGGCCAGTGTGGACGAGATTAGAGATAAACAGCGTGTGGTTCGGCAGATGCTCGGTCAAACCCGAGATCCGGATTTCAAAGCCGACATTCGTCGTATTTTGCGCTTTATGGACGAGGAAATCCTCGCCCGCGCGGAATTGGCGAACCTGATGCGAATGTCAGTATCGATGCCTCGCTAAAGGTAGTTTTGACACCACTTTAACCTTTTATCGTTCAACGTACTAACCCCCTGGCTAGCCAGGAATTTATCTCAACCCGACGGGGACACACTACCCGTCAGGGGAATGGTGCGCCTCGTGTTGCGGGTTTAACCCAAACATAAGGAGTTCACCATGTATCAATCCTATTCGATTGCCGACACCTTCGGCATACCTGCACCGGTCTCCATGAAAGTGGAAGGCTTTATCCCAGGACAAAACGCTTATGTCCCGGCGCAAAAACCCTATGTGTTTCGCAAGGATCATTTGCGCGACGTATTGGCGTTTTTAGGTTCTGCTAATGGTGACGGCTTATATCTGACTGGTCCTACCGGTTCCGGTAAAACCTCGTTGTTGGAACAAGTCGCTGCGCGTCTCAATTGGGGTGTGCATTCGGTCACCGGCCATGGTCGACTGGAACTCAACGATCTGCTCGGCCAATACATGCTGGTCGACGGCGGTGCGATGAAGTGGATCGATGGCCCCTTGACCTTGGCGGTACGCTTGGGCCATGTGTTGTTGATCAACGAAATCGATGCCATTGATCCCGCAGAGTTGATCGGCCTGAATGAAATCGTCGAAGGCAAGCCGTTGACGATTCCGCAGACCGGCGATGTGATTGCCCCACATCCCAAATTCCGTTTGGTCGCCACCGGCAATAGTGCAGGTAGCGGCGATCAGTCGGGCTTGTATCAGGGCGTGTTACGTCAAAACCTGGCGTTTCTGGATCGCTTTCGTTTAATGGAAGTCGGTTACCCGGAGCCTGAAGACGAAATGAAACTGTTGGCCGATGTGGTGCCGAGCATGCCGGAAACGGTGCGCGAAAGCATGATCAAGGTCGCCAATCAGATTCGCAAGGTGTTTATCGGTGGTGTCGATGGTAGCGGTATGTTATCCGTGACCCTGTCGACCCGCGGTTTAGTGCGTTGGGCGTCATTGGTGGCCACCTTCAAAAGTGCGCCCAATGCCTTGGCCTATTCGCTGGATCGGGCCTTGACCTTCCGAGCCGAGCCCGCCGAACGCGAAGCGATTCATCGCATCGCCAAGGATGTGTTTGGCGATGACTGGCAGGTCTAGTCATGGCCGCCTGGAATCTCTATCGTCATCATAACAGTGACGGCAGTTCTAAAGACTGGGCGGTCAGGAGTAACTCGGATGGCAGTATAACTACTCGTTGGGGCAAAACGGCAGATCGATTGCCGGGCGTAAGTAACCGTTACGGCCTGAAGCAACCCGACATCGAACGACAAAAACAGGCCAAAGGCTATGTGTTGGTCGCCGAGGTGGATATTGATGTTAACGGCAATGTGGTGGTTCCGGGTAAGACTCCGGCAACGTCATCACAATTGCCTGAACCTGATGCAAATCCCGAGTCTGTGCCAGCACCGCCAGTCGAGGCACTTTATTGGACCATTGATTGCCATGCAAAGCAGTCTATCCGTGTGGAATTGGGTATCGAGATCGAGCGACTGATCGGCGTTATTCAATCGGTATCGGATCAGCAATCTAAGCCTGAACAAGACTGGGATGGTTGGCAACAATTGATTGATACCACCCTCAATGCTGAAACCTTTGAACTAAGTGGTCAGATCAAATCAGTGCATGGTGTTTTGCCCTGGCTGTTTTTACTGGCACTGAAAGCAAAAGGCTTTAAAGGCGCGGACATTGATATTGCCACCGAAACCGCCCGAGATCTCTCGGCCGATCTGAAAGCTGAACAGGACGTGCTGGCATTTTTCGGCACCGACCTCGACAGTATTCGTGAAACTGCTGAAATCTTAGGTCTACTCAAACCCCGATTAAATCTGGCAGCGGCCATGTCCGACACGGACGACTGCTGGTTTTAACCCATATTGTTTTTTATTTAACCCGAAAGGGGCGCATCGGCCCCAACGGGATGGGTGTGCCTCTAATTTTTTAGGAGGTTCCCATGTCTCATGAAACGCAAGTGATATTAGATCGCGTGGTATTGGTGAAAGTCGAAGCCAATATCTACGGCGCACGCAAGAAACTGAAAAAAGAAGACCTGGTGCTGGCCGATGGTAGCAAATTGCCGCCGGAGGATTTAGCCAGCCTAGGCTCCAAACGTTTGCTCGATCCCGATAAGCTGACGGTATTCAACCGCCTGAAGAAAGAAGCTGAACGCATATGTTTGCGCGTCGGCACCCGCTTTCTGGGTGGTTTTGCCGTGCCGGTTGAGTCCGCAGCCAGCATTACTGCTGAACTCGAGCGCATTGCGCTGGATTTTGCAGCAGCTAAAACCGAGTTTATTGCCGGTTACGATGCGGCGGTCACTGACTGGGTGGTTCGCCATCCGGAATTTGCCGGCATCATCGAACAAGCGGTGGATTCAGTGGAGTTTGTCTCGACGCGACTATCGTTTGATTTTCTGGTGGTGAGTGTCGGTTTACCCGATAGCTTGCCGCCGGCGGATGTTGCACGTCTGGAAAGCAAAATCGGTTCACTCAGTGAGCAGATGTTCTACGAAATCTCCGTGGAAGCCAATCAACTCATCGAGCAGTCGTTGCTAGGTAAGGAGCAAGTGACGCGTAATGCGTTACGGCCGATTCGCCGCATGCGCGACAAGCTCGATGGGCTAGGTTTTCTGGATCATCGGGTCGCGCCGGTCGTCAGCACCATTGACGATTTATTGGCGAGAATTCCCAACAAAGGCGCTATTGAAGGCAGCATTTTGCAGGAGATTCTAGCCACGGCGATGCTGTTGTCCGATCCGGATAAAACCCGGCGGCACGGCGAAGGACTTTTGACGACTCAACCGCCCGTTGTTGAAGAGACTGAAGAAGTCATCGAATACGCGGAGCCCGAGCCACCAGCAGTACTCGTCGCGCCAACAGCACCAACACCAGTCATCGCTGAAAGCGTTTCAGACACTCCCGATTTTACCGATCTGTTTGATGGCATCTTTGATGATGAACTCGAAGCGGAATCGACAGCGGATAACTGGGCGCTTGAGGTCTTGCTGGATAAAAGTCAGACCGCTCTAAAAACCGGTAACGATACCGATGAATCCAACCCTTCTGAGCATTCAGCAGAACCTGAAACGGTGACTGCGGGAGACGATGAGGAGGCGGACGATTCTGACCAGGACTACTGGTTCTGATCTGACGCCATTTAACTATTCACCCACTGGGGCAAATTCATGTCCCTCTGGGGTCGTGGTTTGCTCCAACTTTTGGAGCAAACCATGAAAAATAGAACCTTACACCACGCATTTCCCATCGTCGCGGCGGCCATTGGCAATCGCTTTGGCATTAAAGTCTGTGTCGGCGGAGATCAAGCCGAAACCGATGGCCAAACCATTTGGCTGCCGGCCTATGAGGGCGACGATGCGGATTATCAGGATTACGCCTGGGGGCTATTGGCTCATGAAGCCGCGCATATTCGTTATTCGGATTTTACGCTGCGCTATGGCAGTTCGGTATTACGGCGGCGCTTATGCAATGCGATTGAAGATGTCCGTATCGAGCACGAACTGGCCAAGGACTTTCCGGGTACCAGGCTGACGATACGCACGGTGATTGAAAAGATGATTGCCAAAGGCGACTTTGTGGCCAACAGCATTGATGATCATCCGGCCAATATCCTCTATAGTTTTGTCTTGAAAAGTTTGCGTGCCAGGGTGTTGGGTCAAACGGCCTTACTGCCTTTGGTCGAGCAAACCGAAATGGCGCTGAAGGCAAAGTTTCCGAAAGGTGCGGTGACCCGGCTGAAAGGCTTGTTGTCCGAAGTGCCGATGGGTTTGCAGTCTGAATCCGATTGCCTGCAATTGACTGATCGCATCCTGACCATGATTGAGCAGGAATTCGAGCAACAACGGCAGCGCAATCAGCAATCGGCAGATGATGGAAACACCCCTGAACCGGATGATACGGATCAGGATACTGAATCAGCCGATTCGGACGATTCGAATGGCTCGGATTCCCAGGATGAAATGGAGCCCAATGAACGATTGCCCGCCGACACTGACGACGATCCGTCATCAGCATCGGCGGGTAGCGATGATTCAAATCCGGAAAATCCTGACGATGAGCCGACAACGCACTCCGATAACAATTCATCCAACCCACAAGGGGATGCTGAAGAGGTCACGGAAATTGCCGACCCGATGGGCATCTTACAAACCCTGTTGTCCGCTGGTGACAGTGACATCGAGCAAGACCTTTTCGAATCGCTGAAATCCGCGTTGTCGTTGGCAGCGGAAAACGCATCGGAACTGCTGATGCCCAGTGGCATCGAGCCGCCTATGGACGATCGGGCGGGTGCGTTTTTGCTGCGTAAGGTGCAAAGCGAATCGGGGAAAATCCGTGCTGCTCTACAAGGCTTGGTGCAATCGCAAACCATCAACCGCTCGCAACACGCATGTCGTGGACGTCGGATGGATGGCAAGCGTTTACACCGCTTGCCACTGGGTGAAACCAAACTGTTTCAGCGCAAAGAGATCAAAGCGTCACCCAATACGGCCATTCATCTGTTACTCGATAAATCCGAAAGCATGGGTTATCAGGTCACCGATAGCCAAGGTCAGTCCGTTGGATCACGAATGCCAATTGCGTTGGAAGCGACCTTGGCACTGGCGTTGGCCTTTGAAGGCATTCCGGGGGTTAACCCTGGCGTGACTGCGTTTCCAGGCCATCAAAACGATTCGGTATTCCGATTACTGGAGCATGGCCAACGCGTGAACGCCCGAACCGGCGCCTTTTCGCTAGCCGCTACGGGTAGTACGCCGATGACCGAAGCGATTTGGTTTGGTGCGGCGTCGCTGCTGCGTTGCCGGGAACCGCGCAAGGTATTGATGGTAATGACCGATGGTCAACCCAACGATACCTTGAGCACGCTGGATATTTTGCAGCGTTGCCGGGATAGCGGTATTGAAACGGTCGGCATTGGTTTGGGGCTGGATGTCAGTCATCTATTCCCGATTGCCATTACCATCAACGAGCTTCAGGAGTTGAGAGCGCAATTGTTCGATCTCTCGAAAGCGGTGTTGTTGGCGGCCTAAATCACCGCCAGTCAATTATCCGTAGCCCAATCCTTAGGTCATAACCTAAGCGATTGTGGCTATGGGTAGCTGATTGTCTCCAGGTTTGTCGAATGCACTCACTTCCTAGAGCTCATTCAACAAACAGACATTTCATGCGTTCTTTCCAGAATGCTGAATCCGACTTTGGTCGGCGTTCCGTCTTTAAGCGGCGAGCACGTTAAACCGTGATCGTGTCGGGTGCGTTAAGCCCGATGTAAATCGCAGAGGTATTCACCCCTGCAAATCTAAAACCCGCTTCGGGCGACCATCGCCCGGCCGGGTGCTGTTCATTCGAAGTGCTTTCTTAAATTTTATAAAGGAGAACTTCAATGAACTTTATCTTCGGCATCATTATTTTGGCGATGTTTATTCTCGCCTTGCGAGTCCTTTGGGCAACGGCGTTGCAAATGTTTAATGCTTTGAAACATGCGTCTCAAACATTTCGCAGCTATCAAAGCAAGCGCCAATCGCGAAACCGATTACCGGTGATCATGTCCAGCATCCGTCATGAGGTGGATTGGTTGGCCCTATCGGATTCGGTGCGACAGGAAATTCATAGTCGCAACGCAGGCTCCAATCGGCAAGTTGATCGATTGGATGAGGAGTTGCAGGTAAAAACCAAAACCATGGAACTGATCAAGGCCGATATTCAACTTGCCAAGTTGCAGCTGGAATTGGAAAAAGTCAGGCCAATGGCAGCTTTAGATGAGTCGAAAGCCGGTAAACCGACAAAACGCTCGAAAAAAGCTACTTCGGTGATGGATCATGATTTATCAAAATCATCCCATCCTGTACGCCAATTACGGACTGCTCTCAAGTCTGGCAATGGCCTGGTGATTCAGGCTAATGAGCTTGCCCACCATTGAAAACCGACCACTGAGCACCCGTTTGTGTTTTGACGATACGAACGGGGTTTCTGTTGATGGGGTGATCAAATTGAGTCGGCAATAAGTCTGATGGCAACAAAGCCGAAAGATCTTGTTGGCTATCTCGCCTGAGTTGACGAATACGACTTAATAGCGTCCAAGCGATTTCTGGATCGTCAATATCGTTCAAGACTTCTGCTTCGGCGGCATCCAAATCAGCAAATAATTTTTTGCAGATTGATGTGGATTGATCGTTGGAGTCCAACGGAATCGCCATCGGTTTTCGACTTGGATACGGCTCCTTGGTCTGCTTAGGACTGAGGAAATCAAAAATGCACAAAATATCGTCAAACATGGCTCGTTCTCTGCTTTTTAAAGAGTTTTAGCCACCATATACCGTTTTTTGCGCGAATTCAACCCCGCTGTGCGAGCCGATTTTCGGCTTTATTCAGCGATTTTTACCTGCGGGAACCTCATCCTGCCGGGTGGTCGTTCCTGCATTTTTTGGAGGACATGACCATGAAAAAAATCAACCAATCCAGCAGTGGCACAACCCCTGCCGAAAACAGCGCGGTTCGCTATCTGAATCAATACCGCTGCCCTTACTGCCAAACCGAATGGGAGGATGTATGGGATTGCGGCTGTAACGATCGCTGCCCGGACTGCAACAAGGAGATCGAGCCTTATGAAAGCGCATTGATCGAGGGTGAGTCGGCGGAAACCGAATTGCCAGTCGAAGAACCCGCCTCAGCCAATGTCACGGCGGCTGGGGTTAATCGGTTCTTCGTAGTTTCCTACGAAATCGACTATGTGCACCGGGTGTCGGTGGGTATTACCGCGGATAGTCCCGAAGCGGCACAACAGATTGCCGAGCAGGCATTCAACGATGCCAGCATTTGGGACGACACCGCTGCTATGCCGTTATTGTCCGATGAATACCATGAAGTGGAGGGTGAAAGCTTGGTCTGGGAATGCGTTGCCGTTGCACAGTTTCCGGAACCGGATTATTCGGTACGGCAATTGAAGAAAGAGCAAGCGGCCATGAGGGTTTGCCGAGGTTTGGTTGAAGCCTATCAACAAGGCGAAGCCAACGGCGGCAGTATCGATTGGGACGATTTGGATCAGTTGATTCCTGTGGCATTGCAAGCCTTGGGAAAACCTGCACTGGAAAACAAATCCTAAAAAATAGTGCGTCGTTCAGACGCGTAATTCGTAAATGCCTGAGTTAGCCAAGTCATTCGATTCGGTGCTTATTTTTATCCACCCACACGGGAATGTCCTATTCCCGCAGGGGAATCGTGATGTTTCCGTTTTTTTGAGGACAACATCATGAACTCACACATCTTTGAACACACCTTCAGCACAGGTCATTGCATCCAGTATCAGCGTTTGCCATCCGGCACCTGTTATCACGCCGACACACCGGAACCGGTGGTCGAGTTGTTGGAACAGCTTCGCCATAGCCGGCGCAAAATCCGGCTGTATTACGGCGATCCAGCTACCGGTCAGTCCTGGCTCGATGAACACGATGTCATCGGCTGGATTGGCCGCTCGACCGGTACGATCAAAGTGCTGCTATTGATCGAACCCGGCGACATTGGTGGTCCGGCCTTGCTGGATCAGTGCATCGTTCGAATCGACAGCCCACGCCAGGTGCTTTACCAACATGATGATTTTCGGGTTGGCGAGGTGGAACTGGTTAGAGGTGAGCTTAAACGCTTGCCCTGGGAAATCTGGATCGACGGCAGCGTGCATGCCCGGTTCAAGGCAAAAAATGAAGCCCGGCAGTATCAGGACTTCATTCAAGGTAAGCGGTTTGCGTTGATCTGACGCGCCGTTTGATTTCGACACTCGGTTAAACCGAGATTTTTTATTTTACCCCTGCGGGATGATTCTATCCCGCCAGGGATAAATCGGTCGTCAGGGGATTCTTTGGAGTACACCATGACAGACCCTTATCAATATTACCCCACGCCAGAAGCACTGAGTCGTAAAGCTTGGGAGATGTTCAAGAACCAGCAATTCGCTCGGGTATTAGAGCCTTCAGCAGGCGAAGGACATTTGCTTCGTCCAGGGCCATACCAGTACGGTAAACGTTTGCCGATCGATTGCATTGAAATCGATATCCGCAAACACGCGGTTCTGCGCGATGAAGGTTATGCGGTGGTAGGGATGGATTTTCTGCAGTTTCAAAGCGGCAGTGTCTATTCTCACATCATCATGAATCCGCCGTTTGCCGAAGGCGCCAAACACGTGTTGAAGGCTTGGGAGATATTGTTTGACGGTGAAATCGTCGCCATTCTCAATGCCGAAACCGTGCGCAATCCGTTTTCGAAAGAACGCCAGCTGTTATTACGGTTGATCGAGCAGCACGGCGAGGTCGAGTTTCTGCAAGAAATGTTCGCCGGCGAGGATGCCGAACGCAAAACGCCGGTCGACGTGGCCCTGATCTGGTTGAAAAAAACTTCGACGTTCGAACAGGACATCCTCGGCAGTATTCTGGACGATTTGCGCCAGGATAGGCGGGAGGCCGACGATTTAGCGGGCGAATTTCAACTGCCCCATGAGCTGGCCTTGCCGAATGCCTTCATCGATAACGCGGTGTTGATGTTCAATGCCGCGGTCGAAGCAGCGCGACAGGCCGTGGTCAGTGAAGCCCGAGCCAGCCGTTATCGAACCATGCTGGGCAAAACGCTCGGCGAACTGAGCGGTGGCGGTATCAGCAGTGAAGACGAGTCGTCTTCGGATGCGGTGAAACTGACACTGTTTAAACGCTATCACGATCTGAAGAATCGGGCCTGGGCCAGCATCTTACGCTCGACACAGGTCACATCACGCTTGTCATCGGCAGCGCAGAAACGCTTGGAGTCAGATTTCGAAACGGTGAAGTCCTTGGAATTTACCGTGCCGAATATCTATGGATTTCTGCAAGGCATCATCGATCAGCAAGGTGAAATTCAACTGAGCATGGTGTGCGATGTGTTCGATCTGATCACCCGCTATTACAGCGATAACGCGGTGTTTTACATGGGCTGGAAATCCAATGACAAACACCGCACGCTGGGCATGCGGATCAAAACCACTCGGTTCGTTCTACCAGGGCACAAAGTTGAGTCGTACCATAGTAGTCTGAACTGGGAGTCAGAACGGCTGTTAGCGGATTTCGACAAGGTGTTTGCCTTGCTCGATGGTAAGACCGAAGCGGAAGTGAGTTTGGTGTCGGTGTTTCGACAGCATTTTCACGCGCTTCGGGTTGGAGAACGGATAGGCGGCAGTTATTTTGACGTTCGCTATTATCCGGGCGTCGGCACCATTCACTTTTTTCCGAAAAGTAAAACCCTGATCGACCGGATGAACCGTTGGGTTGGCCGCCAGCGCCGCTGGTTACCGCCCGTGGATACGCAAGCCGGTCATGGTTTCTGGCAGCAGTTCGACCAGGCAGAGAACTTAGATCGGGCGTTTCACACCGAAGTGAACAAGCAGTGTCCACGCAGTAGCCGGCATGTCCATTTCGATCCCTTTTGGGCGATCAAGCACGGCGGCGAGTCGGAACGGGAAAAAGGTCATTGTCTGTTAACCCAGGCGATGAGCAGCGTATTGACCAGCCGAGGCATCGATCCCGATGCGGTATTGGAAAACGAACAATCCAGCTTGTTGGAATGGACGGGCTCCCTACCATCGACTACAGACCTGGCTTTGGCATCGTAATTCGGCGTTAGACCGGCCTTTAACTTAACCACTGGCCTAGCCAGTATCACCCGCCTCGGGGAGATGATCCGTTCTCCCCGTCGGGGTTGGACTGTGTCGTGTCCTCGGGGCTTTTTTATACCTGGAGATAACACATGAACACACAAACCAGCGAAGTCGCGATGAAAGTTAATCAAGCCAATTTGGTCAAAAGTCTGCGCTTCAGCTTCACCAACAAAACTACTGTGCTGGGCGAGTTAATTCAAAATGCGCGCCGGGCCAATGCGGCCATGGTGGTGATTAACTTCTGTCCTGAAACCAAAACGCTACAGGTTTTGGATGATGGCTGCGGCATCGACTCGATTGCAATACTACTGACAGTCGCCGAATCCGGTTGGGATGCAGACGTGGTTGCCCACGAACACCCGTTTGGAATCGGCTTCTTATCGGCACTGTTTGCCTGTCGGCACATCAGCGTCATCAGCAAAAGTGGTTCGATCGACATCGAAACCGACCACATTTTGGCATTTAAACCGGTGCCGATCACACCAGTCCAGGACTGGAACGGCATCACTAGCATTACCTTGCAGGATGTGGATATGGAAATGGGTCAAATTGCCAGCACGCTAAAACGCTTGGTGCTCGGTTTCCCCATTCCAGTGCTGTTCAACGAACAATTGCTTGAGCGTTCATGCGCCCTGGATGGCGGATTGAGCTTTGTTAACACCGAGATTGGCACGATTTATCTGCATGGCATGGACCAACCCAATGGAGCGCAATATGAGTTCGATGTCTATCTGCAAGGTTTGCCCATTTATACCTCGCACAGCTACACATCGCATCGTCATATCATTCATCTGGACTCTTGCCGTTTTCACGCCCGCTTGCCGGATCGTGACAAATTGGTGGATGAAGCTGATGTCATCAAACGGGTTAAAGCCGTTTTGGCGCAAACCATCGAACAGCGGTTTATCCAGATGAAAGCCACTCTCTCTGCCGAAGCGTTCGTTGGTTTTTATGAAATGCTGCGGCATTGGGAGCTGTTGAAGTTACTCAATGATGTGCCAGTAGTGCCGCCTGAGGCTTTACGCGAAATCATTGCTTATCCGGTTTGCGATACCGAAGTTTTTGGAAACTTCGAACAGCGACCGGAAAAAGCCATGACCCTTGAAGAAATTATGGATCGAGGCGTTGTCTCGATTGATGATGACATCAAACAGGACGGCGCAGGGCGTTATTTGTTTGCCTGGAGTCGAGATTATTTGCTGTACCACGGCACACTGGATAACGGGCATTGGATTCATACACTGGTTCGGCATCTCAATGATGAAGAACTGGTAATTGAAACGGTCAATGAAAGCCATCAGGCTCAATTCCAAGGTGATTGGTGTTGGGTAGTTGTGCGTTTTTGCGAGGGTTACCGAATCTGGCTTGGGCGGGATGTTGTTGAAATCAGGGATCAGGCCTGCTACCAAGGCCAGGAAAACGCCGATGACATCATCGTACCCAAAGGCGATTGCTCGGCTCAGGTGTTGCAACAAATGGCCAGCTTCAGAAGCGAATACGATGAATTTCAGGAATCGACCTTCGAAAGCGATTCGGATGCCTTCATCGCCTTTGTGGTTGCCAATACCGCCAGCGATCCGGCCAATGCCATGCAACGCTTGTTACCAGATTTTTGCGGCTGTCCTGCGCTGTACGGCAAAGCCTTCGTGGTTGAGTTGGATCAGCAAGGCAAACCGGCATCGGTGATGGCGTATCCAGTTCAATCCGGTCAAACGCAAACACTCGAAGCAGGCATGGGTAGTTAAGTCTCTTTCAATACATGAACGCATTATCCAGTCGGATAATGCGCTCATTTTCATTACCGAAAATGAGAACAAGCTACAGTTCTATGTCCACCCTAAAAGGGCTGAGATGCACCTTCGAAATGCTATCTATCTACCAGTAACCGCCCGCAACGCGTGATTCGATCAAAACTAAAGACATGCTCTCTTGGGCTTTCATAACATCGCCCCACCAATCTGCGCCGGTAATCCGGTTCGCCTTTTTCGAGATAAATCGTGGCCCCACAAATGGGACATGCCGCCGAATACCGAACTAACCGCACCACTCTTAAATCCCCATCTCGTAGCAGTTCGAACTGCGCAGACTGTTCATGAAAATTTGTGAACAGTTCATGGGCTACTACGATTCGATCATCCAACAATAATATCCAAGGCTTGATGATCGTGACCCAGGAACCATAGGGAATCGCGAAAATACTTACCAGTAATGTCAAATCTTGCGTTGTCACCGGCCTGGGCACGGATAACGATAGCCATCCGGCATAGGCAATTAACACCGCGAACCCAGCTATGATTGCTAGCCATCCCAATATAACCCAGACATGCCATTGTCTTAATTCGATCTGTCCATGCCGGAATAACCAACGCGCGACCCAACTGGGTTTGACTTCACCCAATTCAGTCATTTGATAGCTGGCTTGCAAATCGGCTGCGTTGCTCCCAGCCCGAACGTCCTCGATTGCTTGGTCTTCTTCCAATATCTCCGGAACCGGTTCAGCTTTGATATAGAACGTCGTGTGTCGTCCCGGCCCTCCCTTTGTGCTTTTACGCTCCGGCTTTGGATAATGAGGAAGCCCACGCTTACGGGCAAATTCCATGATTTGCGGTTCGCGGATTTCGCAATATTTTTTTAACGAACCCGGCCAGTCGATCCATTTTTTAGGTTCGGCACTTTCTAAGGACTCACCAACAGCAGCGACGATTGCATCGGCCGTGAAACGTCGCTTCGACTCTTCGAAATCCGCTTTCATTAACGATTCCTGGGCTAACGCGCGCAATATGCGGTGGCCTTTTTCATCGCTTGGCTCGCTATCCAACCAATCGATCAAGCATTGAATTACCTCACGCATAAACCACCCCAAACCAGGTAACCGACAGTAACGGACTGGTTAGCGAATAGCCGATTCATAACAATGTCCTCCATAGCCAATGCGATATGAGTGAAGTAAAAATGATTTTGGAATGTAGTTATTCAGATCAAACGCCAAGTAAGATGCCGCTTGTCAGGGACAAAGCCTTTGGTAAACAGAACGAGGTTAGAAGAATTTCAGGATCATTCAATTCTTCAAGCCGCACAAATAGCCTAACGATATCAAATTGGCCGTTCATCACATGCCGAAAAAGGCATCGACAGCTCAATAGACCAATGATATTCAACGACGCAAACCGCTATCTAACAAGGCTTCCAGAGCAAAGTGACCCAAAACAGGTCACTTTGCGACCGGGACATTTGCGCGTTGCCCTCCTAGCATATCGACAACAGTCGTTAATCAACACAGAGGCGTTTATGTCAACACTGGATGAAGATCTTGCCCGGTTAAATTTCGAATATCTCATGTTAGCCAGGGAATGCGCACGCAGTAATCCGGCGGAAACAGCCTGGCGCTTTGGAATTGATAGGGGTGGCATAGATCGTCTCGCCGGCATGACACAGCAGCAACTTCGTGAACACGCCGAAAGCAGTCGTGCAGTAATTCAGTTATTGCCTGTCTATGTCCCAAGCAACTTGCCCACGGTTGCCTATGTGGATCTTCTCCAACCTTGTATCACTGGAACTGCGGATGAAACCCATGCTCTCTAAAAGCAGGCCAAACATAGGCGCAGACTTGCTCTTGGCGGAAAGACTAATCCAACTCGGCGCCCGTCCGCCAATTGTCAGCCAACTCTGCCATTTAACCCGAAAGCAAAGCATCGAATTTTTTAAAGCGGTACAAGGACAATCGCCCAAACAAGGCATGCTGCCACATGATCATCAATGGGCCATCCGCTCGGCCTTCAACAACATTCATGCTTCGCTTTTTTTAGGCATGATCGAAGACATACGGCACCGGCTTTCTACCCCGAACCTGAATGCGACCTTACTGATTGCGGCCTATGAGATCTACATAAACGTTGCTTCAAGAATATTAGCCGATCGGCAATTTATTCAATCACGATCCACCCATAATTATCCGTTAGACATAAATCGGGCTTGGTATTTAATTACCCTGCTCACTACGGGTAATTTGATATTCATTCTTTGCGGGTGTTGCCACGCTCGTTACCTGGGCATGATTCATTCTGATGCCACATTTAGTCAATGCCCTATCTGTGATGTATGGACTGATCGCTCAGGTCGGCGACGCTGGATTTCTACAAAATCAAAAATGCTCACATTGAACAATCCAAGCGCTCGTTAGAAACGATCCATCAGCTACTAAGGAGAAGTCGCATGCATATCGTTGTCGTCACAGCCACCAATTCCCAAATACCTCAATCGATCCATGGCAAAAATCTCGCGCGATTGGCACGCGAGTGCTTTGCCAATCAGCAATCGCTGACGATTGATTTTAAGGACGTTAAAAGCATCACGCTGGGGTTCTTTCAGGAATTGTTTTTGCCATTGGTCGCCGAATTCGGATCCGATTTTCTGAAATCGAAACTGAAAATAGTCAATATGGCGGGGCACATCGACAACATGATGCAGTCAGCATTCAAAAATCTTGAGGCCTACTTTGACAAACTGACGGCGATAGATCAGTTGGGTTGCGATGAAGAGATCTATGCCATGAATCAGGCCTGGCTCATCAAAGCCAGAGAAATCGCACGGGAGAACTCGGTTCTGACCGAATTAATCTTGGGAATTACCGATGAGGCCATGCGCTTGGCAGTTGGTCGTTTATCTTTAGAAGACATTGACTTAATTGCCCGCTCAAACTGGCTATGTTTTACCCCTCGATTTTCGAGTCAATTTATTCAAAACATCAACAGAGAATCTCCACCGATAGTGGAAGCCATGCTCGGATTAAGCGGCACTATTGATTAAGGGAGGCAGCTAATGCTCAAGAAATATCAACAGCAATCTCTGGCAATTGAACTGCTTAATCGTCACGCCAAAGTCAAAATCGTGCATCAAGCCACGGGGATTCCGATCAAGCTATTGAGACAGACATACCGTCAATTACATGGCCGTTCGCCCAGCCGTGGATCCATCAAATTTTCCACCCGTGGCTTGACTGGAAGCCGGCGGAAATACAAGGACGTAACGCTGTTTGCCGTGTGCTATCGGGCTGCTTCAAACAAATCGGCCGACAGTCAAATCCAAACACTGATAACCGCTTTTGACGCCTACAAGCGTTCCTATCCTTCCGGACAACTCGACTTTTCGGCTGCTTGGGTGGTAGCCCAGGACATCAAAGATAAAAAAGTTCAGATTTCGACATGCACGAATTGTCGAGCCTGGGTTTTATTGAATGCGAGGGAAGATCTATCTGAACGTTGCGGTGTGTGTAACAACTCTTTGTAATTAGGTTGATCCTGTGAATACTGAAAGCGAACAAAAGACGACAGAAATTGCCAAAGAAAAAGAGTTCTTAAAGATCAGTGATATGTTGGAGAAATTAGGTGTGACTCGCACTCAATTTTGGCGAATGAGGAAGGCAGGCGAAGTACCTCCACCGGTAATTAAGAATCCTCAAATGTGGCTAGCAAGCAAAGTAAACGCTTTCTATGAAAGTAGGGCAAACAAAGAGAGTGACAGTTCGCTTTAGTTAACGATTGCAAAGCTTCCAGATCTTAATTCCAAGCGTTACTATGACTTTGGCGAAAATATTTGCTTATGTAACGTACGTTTTTCAGATGGTGAACCGAAAAATTTTCGGTTTTAAGAGAAAAACAAAGTGACCATAAAAGTGACCACGCATAAAAAAAGGGCTTAGGTATTTCTACCTAAGCCCTTGATTTATTTGGCTCCCCCGGACGGGCTCGAACCGCCGACCTAGTGATTAACAGTCACCCGCTCTACCGACTGAGCTACAGGGGATTAATTTCGGTAATTTACTCAAATGGCGCGCCCGGAGAGATTCGAACTCCCGACCGCACGGTTCG
>Ga0123398_1078514_pt1 | contig 56634 bp, 48 predicted proteins | sample T5LHNO3metaT_FD_89926 | JGI IMG/M metagenome (GOLD analysis project Ga0123398, IMG submission 89926) | Methane-oxidizing artificial microbial communities from Washington, USA to study methane cycling - T5-LHNO3 metaT (Metagenome... | ecosystem: Engineered > Modeled > Simulated communities...
TTACGACCCGCGACCTATTCCCCCTGCGTTAATTACGGCTCGGGACCCATTTCCACCATCAAGTGATTTTTTCGAATCTATTAATCGTCTATTCGATGCTTTTTGTTCGGCAGTGAATTCTGGTGAAGGGAATATGGTATACACAACATCTACGATTTTAGACCGCTTCCCGCGTTCTTCTGTTTTGGTGTGGCTGGTTAAAACACCTAGCGACTTAAGTTCATCCCAAGATTCTTCAAGTGTAGCTATTGCATCACGTTCGCGTTTATAGCCTTCCAGTAAAGCGCTGTCTCGCTTGATTGTGCTGTACCGCATTACGAAGCTGTTAGTTAATGCTGCTTGAGTGTACTTGAGTACCAATTGTGAGATTAACCATCTTGATAGTTGAGTTCTACACTTCATTAATCTGCGATAGTTGAACTGCCTATATGTCAGATTAGAAATACTGTTAGTAATCAATGGATGAAACTGAATTAACCATTTAGAGTCTTGAGAATTGCTTATAGAACTGTCTTTTTTGCTCACCCTTGCAAGCAATGAAAGATAATTCATGCGGGTATAGCAGACTTCTGTGTCCTCCGTTTCCCCTTGAATATCAATGTTGCTAAGGGATAGAATATCCAATGCTTCCGTTAGTTCGTCGTAACGGAGGGTGTGGCCTTGATCAGCTAGATGAGTGCGTAATCGGTGTAATGTAAATCGGCATCCGGAACGGAATCCATCAGCATCATAAAAACCATCATCAACCGCAATTTTTCGTAATGCGTGTTCAACAAGTTCCTCTCGTGCTCCAGGATAATATTCTGTTTCTACCTCTGTGATAGGGTCCTTTAGCCTTGCTGGTCTTATAAGTATCTTGAATTCATTACCTCTGTATTTGAAGGCAATTGTGCAGATTGGTAATGCGCCACTTGGTAGCCGCATTTCTTCTTGCCGTTTCCGTGTAATTGAAAACCGAGGAACGCTATCCCAAAGGTCGAAAGCGTTGCCAAGTTGATCGCGCTCGTCATTATTGTTGGCTAAAAAGTCTTGAAACAGGCATAACTGCTGATTTGAAAAAGCGTCAGGCGGGACTGGTTTGTGCTGCGAGACTCGTTTTTTGGGCGTTTTCTTTTTACCGAGAGAAATTGAATCTTGGGTATTATCAAGAAGAGTAATCTGATTGCCTTGCGACATGTTTAAGTCTCGCTAAAGAATAAAGTAACGCGATAGCACGTAGTAAAGAGTTTAGCTTAACTAATAGGCGGAAGTCAAACAACATTTTAGCCGCTAAAATCCAAGGAGGAGGGCGGGTGTGTATAGTCGAACATTCTTCACGCATTTATCGCGGGTGTTTGATGAAAGATTTTGGCACCCCATCATTACTTATCTTGGCAGGCTGTATATTTCTGGAGGTGGCAGAAGGGTGAACATGGATGTCAGTGATCGAAAGAAATCATCAAATTAGCCCCGTCATATCCTGCTAACCGCCAGAATCAAAACATGTTATATTGTAAAAAATCATTTGTTTCAACGGTGTTTAAGTACATTTCACGGTTACTGGCATAACGTAATGGAGTATCAAAATAACACATACAATATAGAAGAAGCCGAGCTGGTAGAGTTTGTTAAAACTAAGGCCGTAAGGGAAATCAATATTGTTCAGGCACCGAGTAAAAAGTACCGAATAGTCACTAAATTAAATTGGAAGGACGGGGCTTTTTTGTTAGTGTCCTATCGCAAAAGAGTTCGTGAATGGTCAACGTTAGATACATTGATCCGATACCTTCGAGAAACCTATAAAGATATATCCATCCCCATCAGATTAACGTTTGTACCTCTTGAAGAAGCAGAAGATTCAACAGGGCATGAAATCCATATCGTAATAGATCAGAGCGATTAGATCGTAAACTATCCACTATGAAATCTTCTCAAACGGCGCAATATGTGTGTTTTTGTCTGTGTATCACACAAAACGCAATAGCCGAAACAGACGACGATTTAGGATTGATTTATGGATCTGGTCAAATGCAATCAATTGCATCAGGGCACCCGTTGCAGCAAAGCCTAAGTCCTAGTGTTACGTCGGTTATGACGGCTAAAGACATTGAAAGAATCGGTGCCAGACGCTTGACGGATGTTCTCGAATACTTACCTGGTGTACATGTAAGCAACGCCAGAAGTGGCGTTAAGGTTATTGGGTTTCGCGGTGTTTCCTCTGAGACAAACGCTCAAGTGTTAATCTTAGTCAATGGCGTACCTGTTAGGAATACATTATTTGGCGGAAAGCCATTCGAATGGAATCTGCCGGTTAAGAATATTGCACATATCGAAGTAATTAGAGGGCCTGGTTCAATGCTCTATGGTGGCGACGCCACGACTGGAGTTATCAACATTGTTCTGAAGACCGGCAAAGAGCTAAAAGGGGGCGATGCTGGTGGGTTCTTTGGAAATCAAGATACTTATGAAGGCTGGGCTGAATACGGTAACGAATCAGGCGACTTAGAGTACAGCTTAGCCATTCAAGGCGGTAGCACAAATGGTTATCAAGGAAGGGTCAGCCAAGACGCACAGACAGTTATAGATAGCCAGTTTGGAACTCACGTATCTAATGCACCAGGCGTCACCAATAATGGTCGGGGTGACATTGATGCGCGCATAGACGTGGCCTACAAAGATATGATCAGGCTTCGAGCCGGGTATCAAGGATTCAGACATGTAGAAACCGGTATTGGAGCGGCTTATGCCCTTGATGGTACTGGCGGCACAAATAATGATATATATAATCTCGATCTGTCGCTAAATAACAAAATCACCGATGCACTAACGAATAAAACTTCGTTTTATTTTTTGGGGCAAAATCCAAGTACCGATATTTATTTATTGCCGGCAGGTACGTTCGGCGGGTTATTGCCACTTGGTGCACGAAATATTGTGTCTGGTTTCCAGGGGACAACTGGGCTAACTACCCAACTCAATTACGTTGGCATTAATAAACACACGATTACAGGGGGTACGGGACTTATTTACAACTGGATTTCTGATGGAACTGACAAAATCAATTACATCATTACTCCAACCTTTGTACAGCAGATCCCATTAACCGAAGCATCGGCATTTGGAAGAGATCCACTATTGGCATCGAAAGAGCGAACAAATTATTATGCGCTAATACAGGATGAGTGGAATTTCGCACCAGATTGGTATCTAACTACTGGCTTTCGCTACGATTATTACTCGGACGTATCACCAGGTTATAGTCCACGTATCGCACTGGTGTGGAATGTCAATTTGAATCTGACAACCAAGTTGCTATATAGCCGGGCATTTCGACCGCCGTCGTTTCTTGAAAAGAATCTACCACTGATTCCGGGCACTACAGTTAAACCGGAAACTGTAAACACGGTTGAATTCCAGGTTGAAAACAAATGGTCGTCTGATTTAATGACGTCGGCGAATGTTTATTGGTTTAAACAAGAAAACTTAATCGCGTCCACTAACTCCACAAGTGTGACCCCGGTCGGCTTTCGTAACAGCGCCCCAATTGATGGGATAGGCTTTGAGACTGAAACAAAGTACAAGCTAAGCAGCGATGTTGACTTTGCTGTCAGCTACAGTTATCACGGGTTGCCCTCTACGTCTTATACAGGTCTAATGCCAGAACACATGGCAAAAGGGCTGATAAACTGGGACATCACTGATAGTTGGGCGGTAGGGACTCAACTAAATTGGATCGGAGAGCGAAAACGGCCATCCGATGATCCACGTGGGAATTTAGCAGGTTATTTTACGGCTGGTCTAACACTATCGACCAAAGTCGCGAAACCACTCGAATTCACATTCAGAGTCAATAACATCTTTAATTCAACTCTAAAAGAACCAACGTTAAACCCAATTTTATTCCCAGGGGATGAAGCTATTCTTGGGCGAACCGTATTGGGACAAGTCAAAGTGACATTCTAGTGCTTATTTATCTAGCTAGGCTAATAACCAATCCTACTGGCGCATTAACCGCTATACACAAGAAATATGGCGACTTTGTGCAAACATGCTTTTTCAATAAGAAGCTTTTATTTACATCAAATCCGGAACATTACGAGGAAATATTCAATCAAGAAGCTAGGGGCCTTTTGAATAGAGACTCACTTTATGAAGCAAAAAAACCTATGTTCGGCGATGGACTGTTTAATAGCAAGGGCGCTACATGGACAAACCAGCGTCGACTAATGCAGCCAATGTTTACAAAGCAAGCTATCGCAGAGTGGCACGGCATTATGCTTAAAGAAGCCTGCAATGCCACAAGGCGGCTCAAAAACGATGGCGTCACTAAAGTAAACATATCAGAGGAATTAAAAACCCTTATTCAGAGCATTCTGATTCAGGTCATGTTTGGCCAGGCAAAAACATCACATAATGAAGAGTTATTGATGGCGGCGATTGACACCATAGTAAAAGGATTATTTCCGCATTTACTAACAGAGACGCTAGGCAAGGGAAAATTAAAGCGGCTTTTTGTCCTACAAAATAGGAGGATGGAGAAAGCCATCAATCAATTCGTGGCCTATGTTGACTCCAAAATCGATGGAATTGAGCCGACAGGCCATGATTTAATTTCGCTAATGATGAATGGTAGGGACAGAAGCGGCTCACAAATGTCGAGAGAGTTACTAAGGGATGAGGCGGTTACGTTGTTCCTGGCTGGGCAAGACACCACTGTTAATACGTTGATATGGTTCTTTTACCTTATAGGTAAGCATGAGGCGGTCCATAAACGTATTACCAGTGAAATACAGGGCATCAAGGATGACCTATTGACGCCAGAAACTATGGAACGGTTGATCTACACCAAGGCGGCGCTTTATGAGACATTACGCTTATATCCGCAGGCTATCGCGCTTAGTAGGGATACAGCAACGACGATAACCGTAGGAGGAAAAACGGTTTCACAAGGTACGTCTGTAATAATGAGCCTTTATGCGACCAATCGTGATGCTAGGTGGTGGGAGCGGCCAAACGAATTCTATCCAGAACACTTTTTAAACGGTGCCGTAACGCAGCGACATAAGTACACGTTTCTCCCGTTCGGTGGTGGAGTACACAATTGTGTTGGTAGGCATTTCGCAGAGTTGGAAATGATGGTGATTATTGCCACAGTGCTACGAGAATTTACAATTCTCGTCAACGAGGACATTAAACCTACCGTTAGTATTACCTATAAGCCTGAGAGAGATGTAATCGTTTCGATAACTCAAACTACTCAAGCCCTATAAATGCATGTCGAAACCGAGACCGCCAAGGTGGACCATAGATACTGGTCGTGATGGTGGAAAACTAAAACCTTTATCGAAGATATTCTAATGAAAGTGATTGTTGCCTCAAGTGATTATGAAATCAGCAATGCGATCACCAATCAAATCCTTGGCGTTGAAAGCACCAGTACATCCGTCATAGAGACAACAGATGATTTCATCGAGGCCCTAAAGAGCGATGAATATGATTTCATTGTCACAGATTATTCGTTCGATGGCACTGATATATGGCAGTTAACTAAACTGATAAATTCGAAGCAATTGGTTGGGCACGCAGTGCCAGTTTACCTGATAAGCGAAACCTGTGACACCGAAGTGCCGGTTATTCTCGCCAAAGAACATAACTTCCAAACCATTTCAATAAATGACTTGGTAGAAACTCTACAGATGGCCCACTGCACCGGATACGTTCGCGGGCAGCGAGGACAGGTAAAAGCAAGCGTGCTTGTCATAGAAGACGATGAAGATGCCTCGGAAATAGTATATGAGGCCTTAAAGAGCGATTATGACGTCGATAGAGCCACAGATGGCGAACTAGGTTTAGCATTATGGAAAAAGAAACGTCACGATCTTATCTTGCTTGACTACATGCTTCCGGGGCGCAAAGGGGATGAAGTGCTATCGGAAATAATGGATGTAGATAAGAACCAGCCAATTATTGTGATGACGGCCTTTGATAAACCAGAATATAACAAAGACTTTATCCTGAACGGAGCCAGTCAATATTTGCCAAAACCGTACACATTGATGGAGTTAAGAGCGCAATGCGTCAGCCAAATAAATAAAGCCAAACTAATTTATCAAGACTATTATCACGACCAGAAACAGAAAAAACTGAGAAATCTAGTCAATGAGTTAGAACGAGAGTTAACAGTTAGCAATATCGAGAAAGCAAGACGTATTATTGATGCGATTAAAATAAACTTACCGCATAGCTTATCCGAAGACGAACAAGCTAGGACTTGGAATTCGGTATTCTGATTGTAAAAATAGTGCCAGATATATGATTTGGCTCAACAGAGATGTCGCCGTTTAAACGTTGTACGAACTGTTTTGTTATTGCCAAGCCAAGTCCGTGCCCACCATATCGCCGGCCTAGACTCATGTCCACCTGCCACCATGCATCAAAAATTTGATCGCAAAACTCAGCAGGTATTCCACAGCCTGTATCTGCAACCTCAATAATTAAAAACGCCTGGCTAAGTCGCCAAGTCAGAGTAATCACGCCATCTGTGGTGAATTTACACGCGTTGCTCAATAAATTGTTCAGAATGTGCCGCAAAACCTCGCTATCCGATACAATCATGGTATCTGAGCCGATTAGCTGTAGCTGATTTCTATTGCGGTTAAGCAAAGGGGTAACATTCTCAACACATGCATGCATTAAAGGTGCAATTGCAATAGAAGTTAGTGCCACATCGTACCGGTCGGCCTCTAGCTGCGCATGTAATAGAATATTGTCGATTAAAGTATTTAGGTCATTAACGCGAACTAATGCCTTTGCATGTAATGCTCGATTTTCAGTGAAAACAGGATCATCCGGTAAACGCTCAGCCAATAGTTGCAAATATCCCCCTATGGCGTGTAAAGGTGTCTTCATTTCATGAGACACCATAGACATAATCTGCGCTTTATAAACGTTGGCGGTTTCGCTGCTTTCGAGCGCTATTTTTAAGGCACTCGTCCGCTCTTCGACGCTTTTCTCTAGCTCTGTTTCTGTCGTTTCGATATTCGCCAACATATCGTTGAGAGTAATTCGCATGTTATTGATTTCGGATGACCCTGAAAAATGAACTCGATTTCCTCTCTCACCTAGGCTTACCTTATTGAGTACCATCGCCATTTCCATCAATGTCGAAGTAAATAGTCGTGACAACCTCCTGACAATGACTATAAAAAATAACGAGAAAATGAGAATGATCAATATTGATCCTAGTAAAAGCTTCTTCATTACTAGGTCATATTCAGCTTTCGATATAACTAATTCGACGTACCCCAAATAGCTTTCTTGGTATATAGGTGAATAGAAGCACCATGAGTCTCGGTTGTCCGAATAGCTGGGCTCTTCAGTGCGAAGTGGCGGATTTAGTTCACACACAGACTTAGCACCGTAAGAAGCTAATAGTTCACCACGACTATTATAAATCGTTGCTCCCAATACGTTTTTGTCTGACGCAAAGCTATGGACAACGGATTCCGACTGTGATGTTGAACCTAAAATTACCGAGTATATGGCTGAATCAGCAAATGTTGCGGTATGTTCTCGCCAGTAGTGACTTGTGTAGTCGTTGATGTAATTAGAAATTAACTTGTACATGAATCCAATTAAGAAACATGACGCCAGGATAATGGAAATGAAAATCAAAAAATTGAACCGCTGTTGTATGTTGTAGCGGTCGAGCAGACTCATTTAATTTTAAGGGCGAAGGAATCTAGTACAATCGGATCGAACTCAATAGCAAGATGTTGGGCTACTCGCCGATTCAGCGCGAATTTAATGACCTTGATGTTTTCATAGACTGGGCTCGGTCGGCTCACTAAGCGGCCTAATTGCTCTCCCAACGCAAAATCATCAGGATAAGCTGCTATGAGGGCGCCATTCTCAAGGTGGCTAAGGTTTGTCGATAAAAGGATGATCTTTTTATCCCATGCGACCTTCGCTACTTCATACAGAATATTTTTTGGTAAGTTAGCTGGGATAAATATTGCATCAGCGGACGTGGCTTCATCTAGTAACCGGCCAAGTACACGAATGGTGTCTAGCGAATCTACTCCTTCCCTAATTTCTATGACGGCTGATGACTTTAAATTATTTGGCACATAATCAATGGTCTGAAAATGGGATTGCTGAACTACAAAGAAGTGTTTGACTGATGGAAGTAATCTAGCCAAATGTTCAACCAGTACACGATTGTCAAGCGCCAAGCCTACGCCGCTGTATTCCGCTGGATTAAAGTACATCAACCCTGCCAGCGTTCGTTCCCGATATTCCGTGCGGTAAATGTTCTCAACAATTCCCTTACCAAGCGCTATAACCCGGTCGGCATGCGTCGCATCAAGGATAGAGCTTATATTATTATTATCGCCAGTAGATTCGATTCGTTGAACATGACTATTCATGTGTTCGATGCCGGCTATTACTTGGGCGTAAGCCGGATTCCCTAAAGCCTCCGCAGAGTAAACAATTACTACTTGAGGGTCTTTTGCGAATGTTGAGCAACTGAAAAAGATAATACTCGATTTCAATAGGTTATAAATCTCTTTCCGCATTTATCATCTTTAGTTGCTTCAATTCCATAATCAGAGGCATCAGCTCATGCCCGGTTAAATCCCTCATTCGCCAATACTTAGCTGATTGATCGCCTTCTAACCAAATGGCAATGGCGTGAACTGTCTTTTTTGCCAGGTCTATTGCCATACGCGGCTGCATTGTCCGTTGACTTATCTTGTGGCGATGAATTGCCTTTAACAAACATTCAATCGGGTCTGCCAACCCATCTTTAGTTTGCCCTTGATTATCGTTCAAACGTTTCAGAAATTCAGTAATTGGTTTATTCAGGGCAAGCATTATTAACGAACCGGCTAATACACCAGTTGTAAAAATATCTGATTTAGGGAGTAAGCCATCAATCAATAGGAGTTCGCTTTTAAACAATTCAATAGCTTTTTTCATATTAATGTCTTCGCGCTCTCTGATTGAACGTTTATCTTGTAGAGAGCGTTGACGGCCCCGTAACGCGATATGAATGGCCTCATTGATAAATCCATTTCGCAGCCTCTCGGAAACAAAGGTCAACCCCAATTCGTTATAGGCGGCTTTCACTACTTCATGTGGTGGTAGCGCCTCAAATTGCTTCGTCTTCGCTTCGATGCATAACGTCTGAAAATCTTCTTCGGTCATGTCGAAAATCAAGGCCATGAGGTAATCAGGTTTGGACAGCGTGCCATTTAGCCATGCTTCCTTCCGCCGCTTTCCGGATAATTTGAAGAGCGTATTACCGACCTTTACTAATGCGACGGTGATTGAGTAAGCATACAGAGACGGTATGTGCTGAACAAAATCGTCATGATCGCCTTCATCAACATCAAAGAACTCAAGTTCGGCAATTACAAGCCAATCAGCGAATGACATTCGCACAACGGCGCAACCTAAGTCGCTAATAGGGTAAACCATTTCCATAACACTGAATAAAAAAATTAATGTATTTGCGTTCGTAAGTCATTGTTGATAGTATTTTTTTCGCAGTTTATAGCATGTCGAAAACATGACGCGATGAACTGGCGGCTTTCACTCGTACTGCAAAGGCCTATAGGCCACTACGAAATTTTAGCCGCTAAAAAATAGCAACGTACACGATATTACATAACCGACTTCAATTGCCCTAACAAAAAGAGCGGAACTTGTTTAAAAAATCAAAAAGTGCAATGCACTTTACGTTGACTGCGGAGGCAGTTTGTACTAGAGTGCATTGCAGTTTATAAAAAGTGCATTGCACTATAAGCAAAATGCACAGGCGAACAGTGAAGCAATGACCTGAGAGGATAACGATGACCCACGAACAGAATCTACACGAATCAGTCAGTGACAGGGCGAAAGTAAAGCTCGAACGCGATTTAGGACCAATCATATTGTCTGCTTTAGCTGATCCGAGAACCGTTGAGGTGATGCTGAATGCCGACGGCAAACTATGGCAAGAACGTCTTGGGGACAAGATGAAGTGCATAGGAACCTTATCAATTAGCAAGGGTGAGGCAATTATTAAAACTATTGCGGGTTTTCATGGCAAAGAGATCACCAGATTAAAACCCATCCTGGAAGGCGAATTCCCTCTTGATGGCTCACGATTCGCCGGCCAACTTCCGCCTGTTGTGCCTGCGCCAACTTTCGCAATCAGAAAGAAGGCTATTGCAATATTTCCACTGGAGCAATACGTCTCGGACGGCATCATGACCTGCAATCAATTCGATGCGATTACAAAGGCAGTCAAAGATCACAAAAACATTTTAGTTGTCGGAGGAACTGGATCAGGGAAAACGACGTTGGTAAACGCCATTATTAACAAAATGGTTGAGTTCGACCCCACAGAACGAGTGTTCATTATTGAGGATACCGGCGAAATCCAATGCGCGGCCGAAAACTACGTGCAGTATCACTCAACTATTGATGTCCCGATGACGCAGTTGTTGAAAACAACGCTCAGGATGCGGCCAGATCGAATATTAGTCGGTGAAGTACGTGGACCAGAGGCGCTAGACCTACTAATGGCATGGAATACGGGCCACGAGGGTGGAACGGCCACACTCCATGCAAACAATGCGAAGGCTGGGCTGGACAGATTATCCATGTTAATCAGCATGCATCCAGAATCACCTAGACCTATTGAACCGCTGATTGGCGAAGCGGTACATGTTGTTGTTTTCATCGCCAAAACCCAAGAAGGCCGTCGTATTCAGGAAATCATAGAGGTTTCCGGTTACAGGGACGGTCATTACATAACCTCTAATCTGTAGGAGTTACAAAATGAATGCACTCGCGAATCGACTGCAAAGAGCACCGCTAATTCTGTTAATGGCATTGGTTTTTTTTATGCCAGAACAGGCGACCGCCGCCGTAGGTGATGGGGGAGCTTTACCTTATGAAGATTGGCTTACCAGCCTTAGAACATCGGTTACTGGTCCCGTAGCGTTTTCGTTGTCACTCATTGGGATCATTGTCGCCGGCGGTGTGCTGATTTTTGGCGGCGACTTAAACGGCTTCTTTCGGACCTTGATCTTCATCGTTCTTGTCATGGCCCTCTTAGTCGGTGCCCAAAACGTTATGACTAACGTATTTGGTCGCGGAGCAGTAATCACACTGTCGGAGGATGAGGTAGGCACACAGCTCATGATTATGGGTTTTCACGCGACGCAGTATGTCAAGGAGGCATTGATGATCGCGTGTTTAATAGCAACGTTAGCATGCCTTCAACTGCGTACATTAAAAAGCGCTGGTAAGTCATTGGCTATGGTGGGTGAAAAGTAATGGCCTTACGCGCGATTCCAATTCGCAGAGCGGGTAACAGAGACAACTTGTTCATGGGCGGGGATCGTGAGTTTGTGATGTTCTCCGGCCTAGTGGCCGGAGCGCTAATTTTCTCCGCTCAAGAACTGAGGGCAGCCATTGTCGGGATAGTTTTATGGTTATGTGCATTATACCTAGCACGGTTGGCGGCCAAATCAGATCCGAAAATGCGATTTATTTATCTACGACATTTACGGTATCGAGGTACGCGGGTAGGTAATTTAAGAGGGTATTACCCGGCCAGAAGCACCCCGTTCCGTGAAAATCCAAATAGCCAAGGGAAACAATACAGATGATGATCGAGGCCATAACACTCATGATTGCGGGACTAGGGATTCTATTAGTCGCAATCCTCGCCAGATTGATTTACAGGGCGGATAAGGATCGTCGGTTAAGTCAACATCGTTCCAAAAACGCCAGCGTAGCGGATTTGTTGATTTATGCTGCCGAGGTCGATGACGGTATTATTGTTGGTAAGGATGGATCGTTTCTCGCTGGCTGGCTTTATACGAGTGATGACAACGATAGTTCAACCGAAGCACACCGCGAATCAATATCCGCCAGATTAAACCAAGCAATATCCAGACTAGGCAATGGCTGGATGATCCATGTCGACGCCGTGCGACGCCCGGCGCCGTCATATTCAGAAAGGGGGTTATCGACATTTCCTGATCGAATCACGGCAGCCATCGACGAAGAGCGCCGGACACTTTTCGAAGGACTAAGTACCATGTACGAAGGGTACTTTGTCATGACATTGACGTATCTCCCGCCTGTGCTTGCAGAACGCAAGTTTATTGAACTTATGTTCGACGACGACGCCAGGAAACCTGACTCAAAGACATATACAACCGACCTCATTGAACACTTTAAACGTGAATGTCACAACATCGAAACGCGATTGTCGGCAGCGGTCAACTTACGCAGATTAAAGGGCCATGAAATCGTTAATGAAGATGGGACAACTGTCATTCATGATGATCTTCTGCGCTGGTTGCAGTTTTGTATTACCGGAAAAAATCATCCGATACAACTGCCAACAAACCCCATGTATCTCGACTGTTTAATTGGTGGAGAGGATTTGCTCGCGGGCGTGATTCCCAAGATAGGTCGTAAGTACATCCAGGTAGTAGCGATTGAAGGATTCCCGCTTGAATCGACACCGGGAATGTTAACCGCCCTTGGTGAGTTACCTATCGAATATCGCTGGTCCTCAAGGTTCATTTTTATGGACCCTCACGAGGCTATCAGTCACTTGGAAAAGTTTCGAAAAAAATGGCGGCAAAAGGTACGCGGTTTCATTGATCAAGTGTTCAATCTCAACACAGGACCGATAGACGAGGACGCGCAAAACATGGTGGACGACGCACAGGCGGCGTTAGCTGAAGTTAATAGCGGCATAATCGCCCAGGGCTATTACACCAGTGTTGTAGTCCTAATGGACGAGAATAGAAAACGCGTACAGGAACTGGCTCAACAGGTAGAGAAGGCCATAAATAGGCTTGGATTTGTCGCCAGGATCGAAACCATTAACGCAATGGAAGCCTACTTAGGTAGTTTGCCGGGCCATGGTGTCGAGAATGTACGCCGTCCCTTGTTGAACACTATGAATTTGGCGGACTTGTTGCCGATTAGCACCATTTGGACAGGCAGAGAATATGCACCTTGTCCAATGTATCCAGCACTATCTCCCCCGATTATGCATTGTGTTACCCAGGGCTCAACACCATTCCGTCTAAATCTCCATGTAGGCGATGTGGGGCATACATTTATGTTTGGTCGAACCGGAGCCGGTAAGTCAACCCATCTTGCCATACTCGCCGCGCAGTTGCGCCGCTATCAAGGCATGCACATCTTTGCATTCGATAAAGGGATGTCCCTGTACCCATTAACCGAAGCAATCCACGCCACGAGTGTAGGGAAAAGCGGTAAGCATTTCACGGTGGCCGCCGACGACGAATTGCTGGCCTTCTGTCCTTTGCAATACCTGAAAACCAAAAATGATCGCGCATGGGCTATGGAATGGATCAACATCATTCTGGCGTTAAATGGTTTGATTACATCACCCGCCCAGCGAAATGAAATTGGTAACGCCATCATCAACATGCATAACAGCGGCGCTAGAACGCTATCTGAATTCACGGTAACTATTCAAGATGAGGCAATACGCGAAGCTCTTAAGCAATACACCATTGATGGCGCAATGGGGCATCTATTAGATGCCGAAGAGGATGGGCTGGAACTTACCGATTTCACGGTTTTTGAAATAGAAGAGTTAATGAATCTCGGGGAGCGCTATGCGCTTCCAGTGTTGTTATATCTCTTTAGACGCATCGAACGATCATTAACCGGGCAGCCTACGGTCATTATTTTGGATGAGGCATGGGTGATGCTCGGTCATGCGGTATTCCGGGAAAAAATTCGAGAGTGGCTAAAGGTACTGCGAAAAGCGAACTGTTTTGTTTTGATGGCAACTCAAAACTTATCTGACGCTGCGAATTCTGGAATCCTCGACGTAATTATCGAATCAACCGCATCGAAAATCTTCTTGCCAAACATTTACGCCAGAGAGGAAGACGCGACTGCACTGTATCGCCGTATGGGCCTTAACTCTAGGCAAATCGAATTATTGGCTACAGCAATCCCCAAGAGGCATTACTACTACGTCTCTGAAGAAGGCTGTCGTCTCTATGATCTTGCGTTAGGCCCGCTCGCTCTCGCGTTTGTGGGCTCTTCGGATAAAGACTCTGTTGCGGCCATCAAGAAATTAAAGGCGACTCATGGTCATGAATGGGTGGGTGAATGGCTCGCTCGTAAGGGTTTAAGCATTGAAGAATACTTGGAGGAAGCAGCATGATTTTTAAAAGAAAAGACCCAAAAGCAGACCCCAGAAAAAATCCTGAAAAGCTGATTGGTGGCCGTAGAACCGGAGAAAACGAGAATCCATATTTGTCAGCAAGACGAACCTGGAAAGATCACACACAGGGCGTTATTTCTACGCGGCAGGCGTGGCAAGTAATGGGGATATTATCCATGTTGGTGGCGTTAACCGGTGTCGGAGGAATGATTCATATCGGCCAGCTATCGAAATTTGTGCCTTACGTCATACAAGTTGACAAGCTTGGTCAAACCGCAGCCATAGCCAGAGCCGACCGAGCATCACCGGTGGATGGGCGAGTAGTGGCATCTGTGGTATCGGCCTTTATATCAAACTCTCGAATAGTCACGATAGACATCGCGCTACAAAGAAAAGCCGTTATGGATGTCTACGCTATGTTAGCGCCCGGCGACCCATCGCTACAAAAAATGACTGAATGGTTGAATGGCACCGAGGAGTCTAGTCCGTTTAAACGGGCGATAAAGGAAATGGTAAGCGTAGAAGTGGTGAATGTCCTGGCCCAAACCCCAGATACCTGGGAGGTCGATTGGATTGAAACTACCCGCGACCGCCAGGGCATTGTGACCGGAAAACCCTCATACATGAGGGCATTAGTCAATATTAAAGTCGTTGAACCAACGCCGGCCACAAGCGAAGAGCAAATCCGGAAAAACCCAATGGGAATTTACGTGAAAGACTTTTCCTGGTCCAGACAACAACAGTTTTAACCGAACGAGGCAATCTCATGAAAAAGCAATACAGCGCAATGATAAAGATAGCCATGACGCTATTTGTGATGCGGTCTGCGGTGGCGGAGCCTGATATGGCGGATATGTATTTTGCAACCAAAAACCCGACATTAACCAAACAAGAAAAACAGGCTATTGCGATAGCCGAAAAATGGAAAGCAAGTAGCGCGACAGGCTTGGCTCCAACCAGCGGGCAAAACGGTACGATCACGTTCCTATACGGTGCTCAACAACCAAGTATTGTCTGCGCCGTTCTTCAAGTGTGTGACGTTTCGTTGCAGCCTGGCGAACAAGTAAACGGGATTAATTTAGGTGATACGGCAAGATGGACCATAGAACCAGCGATTGAGGGTAGCGGCCAAAGCGAAGTACAACATCTGATTATCAAGCCGCATGATGTGGGCTTGGAAACATCGCTATCGGTGACAACCAATCGTCGCGCCTATAACTTGCAGCTACGATCACACCGAACACAGTACATGCCAAAAGTGGCGTTTAGCTATCCGGAGGATGCGATGGCGAAATGGAATGCCATCGTCCATAAAGAACATAAAGAACGCCAAGAAAAGACCATTCCTCAAACCGGGGAGTATTTGGGCGATCTGCATTTCGATTATGAAATCGAACCTAATGGCCCAATTTCATGGACCCCGGTTCGCGTTTATCACGATAAGCAAAAAACCATCATTCAAATGCCGGAAACAATGGCACAAACCGAAGCGCCGACATTGCTGGTTGTGCGAAGGGAAGGGGGGATGTTTGAGGACGATGAAACCGTGATGGTGAATTATCGTGTACAGGGCGACCGTTACATTGTCGACACTGTATTCGATAGAGCAATCATGATTGCAGGTGTTGGCTCTAACCAAGACACCGTAACCATTCAACGGGTGAAATAACATGATCAGGATCTTAGCGTTCGTCATCAGTATTGCCGGACTGGTTGGATGCGCAACGGAACGATTCGGCAATTTCGAATCAAATGCGCCTTCTGGGCTTCATGAAGGCATTGCGGCAGATACCATTCATCATTTGGAAAAGATATATCCACCTGCTCAAACTCAATTCAATTTCGGCCAAAGCATTCCAAAATCAGATAGATTCGGAATGTTATTGGTGGATTCGCTGAGAGCAAAAGGCTATGCAGTGAAGGAGTATAGCCCGAAGCAAAGCGTTAGCGGCACGGGGTTGAGGCTTCAGTACGTCGTTGATAAGCCGTCTATCAATGTGACCGACTTGTACCGCATTAAGCTCAAGATTGACGACGTGACGTTTACTCATGCTTATGAGGCGAAGAACAACACCGCCTTATCAGCAGGCGCTTGGGCAAAAATGGAGTAAGGCAATGGAATCGACAGCAAATACCGTCAATGAAGAATACATGTCGCCTGAATTGTCACCGGATGAACCAGAAGCCAGTCACGGCGTTCGTCGGGTAAATAACTTACCCGTACTTATCCTGGGTGTAGCCATATCGATCTTCTTAATCATAATGGTTCTGGTGGCCGCTGACCGTGCAAACCAGCAAAACAAACCAGAAACGGCGGACCGGCAAAAAGCAGGAAACGCCAATATGCTCGCCAAAGAAATAGTGGGCAATAACCTGGGCGGTATTATTCCCCCCGAATCCAATCCGCAACCTGATCCGCAGCTAGAGCCCGCACCGCCAGTCAAAATAGTACGGGCCGATATGCCTCCAACGCCGCCATCCGCCGCACCCAATAGAGCGCGTACCCCGGAAGAGGATGCAGCCGCACGTATTGCCGCAATGAAGCGACAACAATTCGAAGATGCAATTAAAGCAAGAACGATGGTGACGGTTACAGCTCCGCGCAGCTCCGGTTCACCTCCTGGCGTAATTGCAGCATCACAAGTGCAAACAACCGGAAGAGATGGGGTACTTGCTAAGCTTGCCGCAGTCAGAGAACAGATGACAGATACCGACCCTATGACCGCATATAAGAAACGGCTCGCGGCATTGCAGGATTCGGGAATCGTGGGAGCAGACGGGGAAAATGAAACTGGCGGCAACGAAAGATCGCCGCAACTTGTTAGTTCCGAGACTCTGGGCGAAAAAAATAATATTAGCCAATTCGGCAAATCAGGATCAAGCGATAGATGGCGACTGGACTCACTACCGGAAGCGCCAAGAACGCCATTCGAACTTCGGGCCGGTTTCATTATTCCTGGGACGTTAATTTCTGGAATCAATTCCGAGTTACCTGGGCAGATCATGGCCCAAGTTTCACAGGACGTGTTTGATACGGCAACCGGAAAATATCTATTGGTTCCGCAAGGCTCCCGATTAGTTGGTGTTTATTCAAGTGAAGTGGAATATGGGCAATCTCGGGTTCTTGTTGCATGGCAACGTATCGTATTCCCCGATGGTAAGGCAATGGATATTGGCGCTATGCCGGGCGCAGATAGTGCCGGTTATGCGGGATTCACCGACCAAGTTAATCATCATTTTGTCCGGATATTTGGGTCTGCGTTGTTAATGTCCGCCATTACAGCAGGCATTACTTATAACCAGCAACAAAACCAACAAAACGGGGTTTATACAGCTCCGAACGCCAATAGTGCGATGAGTAATGCGCTGGGACAACAACTAGGTCGAGTCACCTCACAAATGATCGCGAAAAACATGAATATCGCGCCGACTTTGGAAATAAGACCTGGCTATAGATTCAATATTATCGTGACGAAAGACTTAACTCTAACCAAACCGTATCAAGCATTTGATTATTAAGGTTTACACCACAGGAGTCATTTATGAAAAACAATAGCATTTTAGCCGCTAAAAAAATATTGGTAGGGGTGTTGACCGCAACTGTCATGTTTAGTCCATCCATTTCAGTCGCGGGAGTTCCTGTAATCGACGGTACGAACTTGACACAAAACATTATGACCGCGGTCGAAGAAATCGCTCAGACAATAAAGCAGGTTCAAGAATATGGTACTCAATTGGAACAGTATTCAACGCAGATACAGCAATATGAAAATATGTTGCAAAACACAGCGTCGCCAGCGGTCAATATTTGGGATAGAGCGACCGCAACTATGGGACGGCTTCGTGGAACCATTGATACCGTCACCCGGTATAAAGACAGATTCGGTAACATTGATAACTATTTGGCAAAGTTTAAAGACATAAACACCTATCGGGGGTCGCGTTGTTTTAACGGCGACGCCTGCACGAATGCCGATTTAGCCGACTTACGCGACTCTGTACACCTTGGCTCGGAGGCGCAACAGTCAGCAAACAAGGCCGCAATAGAAGGCCTAGATAGCCAACAAACAGCACTAGAAGCGGATGCCGCAACTCTCGAAGATATTCAAGCAGCGGCACAAGGCGCCGATGGTCAAGTCAAGGCTATCGGATATACCAATCAAATTGCCAGCCAACAGGCCAATCAGCTTCTACAAATACGTGGATTGCTGATAGCGCAACAAAACGCCGAAATAACCCGCAATCAGGCCTTGGCCAATAAAGAAGCGCAACAACAAGCCGCATCCGACAAGGCCCACGAAGTGCCCTATGCATACCGGGATAATGATGGCTGGGCCATCAGGTAATTGCGCATGTCCATTAAATATACCTTGGTCGTTATTTTTATCGTGGCCGCTATTGCAACAACCGTCAGTAACTGGGATGAGTTGGTCAATCAAGGCGAAGACTCCTTGCCAGTGGCTGAGGATACCGAGACGGATGCAGATGCGGATGCGCTTATTGTTAATGAAATAAATTGTAGGCACGAAAACCTCATTCGCATCGCCAATGAAAAAAAGCGGAGACGACTAGCCTCCGCTTGCGCCCGCCGTGTGACTTTCGGTGCTGCGAACAATCGAAACTGGTCAATCAAATAGCGCGAGAAACGGCAAATGAATAGACAAATATTCTTGTTTTTAGCCTTCTTGATGCTCGCATCCACTGACGCCTTAGCGGCAATAGATGGGCCGAACATTATGGACGATGTTCAAGGTCGGTTTGCCGGTGCTGCGGCGGGGTGGGCCGCCGCCATTACTGCACGAGCGACCTGGCTATTCTGGGTATTGGCCTTAATTTCTATGGTATGGACGCATGGTTTTTTACTATTGAGAAAGGCAGATATTGGCGAGTTCTATGCCGAATTCCTCCGTTTCACTATTACCACAGGGTTTTTCTGGTGGCTTTTGAGTAACGGGCCTGCAATGGCAACCAGCATTTTTGCATCAATGCAAACGTTAGGGTCAAATGCGGCCGGATTGGGCGCGGTAACGCCGTCCGGCATTATCGATGCAGGATTCCAAGTATTTGGAAAAGCGATTACCGCTTCATCAATCTGGGAACCGGTAGAGGGCGCGGCGCTAATTATCATGGGCGCAGTCGTGCTAGTGATCATGGCCCTGATCGCCACTAATATGCTTGTGCTCTTTGTTAGTGGATGGATTCTTGCCTACGCAGGCGTTATATATCTTGGCTTCGGCGGTGGTCGATGGACCACGGACATGGCCATCGGCTTTTACAAAACGGTATTGAACGTCGCCATCCAATTGATGGCAATGATTCTGATTGTTGGAATTGGACAAGCCTTTATCAATGATTATGTGGCGGCAATGGAAGCCGATATGACCTACGCGGATATGGGTTCATTTCTCGTAGCAGCAGTGGTCTTGCTGCTATTGGTCAATAAAGTGCCCCCAATGCTTGGGCAAGTCGCATTCGGAGGGGGAACCGGCGCACTTGGTAATGGATTTGGAGCCGGCTCGGCAATGGCGGCTGCCGCAACTGCCGGGGCGGCTATTGGCGTTGCCGGTGGAGCGATTGCTGCCGGAGCAACAAATATTAGCGGTGGCATTCAAGCCATTATGGCGGCATCAAATAAAGCAGCGGAATTCGCCGGCAGTGGGGCGGACGGAGCTTCCAGAATGACAGCCGACTATCTTCAAAGCAGTCAGAGCACCGCTAACGGTGGTTCTACCTCAAACTCAACAACTCCACTTGGCGAAGCAATGGGGGGTAGTGGTTCGTCAAAGCAGGCAAATGATTCCAAATATGGACCATCAATGGTTAAAAATCTTGCAACCGGAATTGGAGAGGTTGCAAAGCAAAAAATTAAGGACAGAACCAACAATACGTTTGGCGGACAAGTCGCGGCTGCAATTAGCAACAGTGCTCAATCAACACCCACGTTTGGCGGCGATAGCCTATCGGGATCTGATGAAACAGTAGATCCGGATGAAGAGGTCGCGGCATTCACCAACAACGATAGCGGTAATGCACATTCAGCATAACAGGAGAGCAATTCATGAATGCTATAAAGCTTTGTATTGTTGCAATCAGCATACTCCCGATGCTAGTGCATGCTCAGCCTAACAATCAGAGTCCACAACAACAAGAGCGGATCGTATGCTCTATCACTGCTGCCGCGAAATACGATATACCTGCAAATATTGTGCTGGCAATCGCCGAGAAAGAAGGCGGAAAGCCTGGGCAATGGGTAAGGAATACCAACGGCACTCACGATGTGGGACCAATGCAATTCAACACCTCGTACCTAACCCAATTGGCGAAATATGGCATTACGCCAGAAGACGTAGCCCGCTCAGGTTGCTATCCCTACGATTTAGCCGCATGGCGACTGGCCGTTCATATCAAAGACGATAAGGGTGATTTATGGACAAAAGTCGCCAATTATCATTCAAGAACCCCTTATTACAACGGAGTGTACAAAGCCGATTTGATGGTAAGGGCCAACAAATGGGCCGATTGGCTGGATGCATTTTTAAAGGGCGGAATAGTAGAGGTTGTTCAGGTACAGAAAACAGACTCGACACCTGTTCAAGCACAACCCGAGCCCATAACGCCGGTATATAAAAAACCGATGCAAATACACGCCGCAAGCATGGCATATATCCCTCGCAAAATTATGGTTAGTTCTGACTAACAACCATATTTTAGCCGCTAAAAAAGAGGAAGCACGAAATGAACTATCCTCGTGTAGTTGTCGCAGATGGCACCATCGAAGCCATCAAGTGGTTTTCCCTGATCCTAATGGTGATCGATCACACCAACAAATATCTATATAAGGGAGCCATTCCTGTTTTATTCAACATAGGCCGTTTGGCAATGCCGCTATTTGTTTTGGTCCTTGCCTATAACCTTGCAAGGCCAATGGCCTTCGAACGTGGTGTGCATATCCGGATAATAAAGCGATTAGCTTTGTGTGGATCGCTGGCAACACCGGCCTTCCTTGCCCTCGGTGGATTACTTGCTGGGTGGTGGCCGTTAAATTTTATGTTTGCGTTGTTGGTTCTCACCCTCACCATTTATCTAATTGAGTATCAAACAATCACGGGCTACCTAGCTGCTGCGTTAGTGTTTGTGCTGGGCGGTTCAGTGGTCGAATATTGGTGGCCTGGACTTGTGCTGGGCTTATCGGCATGGTGGTACTGTAAAACACCAAGGCTTGCTCCAGTGATTATTGCAGTTATATCCATTCTTTCCTTACGCTTGATCAGTGGCAATTATTGGGCACTGGCCGTACTGCCAGTTGCATTGTTGGCATGCTTAGTGAGATTGCCAATCCCGCGCGTTCAATGGGCTTTCTATGCCTTTTACCCATTGCACCTAACCGTTCTGTGGATCATTTCCATGACAGACACCGCATTTACCAATCTATAAGGAAATATTTATGACCAAGAAACGACTAGCAATATTCGCATTACTTTCGACCTGCGCAAACGTTGGCAATTCACAAACATTCCACGTTGAACCGATTACAGCGAACGTAGTAGCTGAAGATGCTTACGGAACCCCGCAATCAAATACCGTAACAGTCTTATTCGACAATTGTAGTGTTATTTTCCGCCCGAACTTTAGCGACTCAACCATTCTTGACGGTGCCCAGAATGCCGCCTTGATAACGGTCCGAGGGAGAACCAGTACACCTATACCCAGCGTCAAAGATGAACAGCTTGCATTGTCAAGGGCGTTATCTGCCCGAAAATATCTGATAGAGCGCGGCGTGTCTCCTTTGAAAATTCACGTGAATTACGCTTCCGGATCTGATTTTATCGCAGACAATTCAACACCCAAGGGAAAGCGTCAAAACCAGAGGGTTGAAATTGAACTGGTGTACGTCACACCGACAAGCAGTTACTCGTCGGTCCCCCAATTGTAGGAAAGTAAAGTACCTACCCACAGTAACCTTGCCGGCATTTTTTGTGGTTTTATTTTATCGATCACGCATTTCACCTTAAATAAGCGATAATCGGCATTCTGTCCGTATGAACAATACGCCAGCAATGGTTTTTTTAAAGAAAGAGAATTTTATGGCAGCACTAGTAGAAGGCAAAGTAAAGTGGTTCAACGATGAAAAAGGCTTTGGTTTCATTGAGCAAGCCGGCGGCAAAGATGTCTTTGTCCACTTTAGTGTGATCCAAGGCAGCGGTCGGAAAAGCCTGATCGAAGGCCAGCGCGTGACCATGGAAGTGACCTCTGGGGCTAAGGGCCCACAAGCTGAAAACGTGACGCCTTTATAGTCGTCTCATCAGAGGTCTGCCAAGCGTGACCCCGATCCGGTCTAAACGCTTGTTTTGTAGGAAGGCAATCAAGAATCCTACCGGGTAATCAAGTCGCATACTGGCGAGGTAATACTGTTGCATGCCATCGCACCATCAACCCCAGTGGTGGATCGGGTCTGCAACGAAACCCCGCGTTCAGTAGGCAGCTTGATTTCCTAACTACCTATTTTTATTATAAAAACAGACGGTAAAAATCAACAATTTAACATAATCGATCTTATGCGAAGTCATAAACAATGTTAGTGCAATAGAGTCATGTCCTGTTTTAGCAAAGTTGAAATGTCCTATCCGGAGTCACTTAACAACGTGGGTTAATTTACCCGGGGGTCGGTAGCTAAACTCGCTCGTAAGGATAGACGTTTTTATAGTTCCTATTGAGATAGGAACCAACGGATGAAGCAGTTCTCAGATTTTCAAACTCGTATTCGGTTACGCCTTTATATACATATACTGAACCATCAAGGAACTGAACATATACCCCCTGATTCTCTGCATCGTAACCTACAGCTGATATGTTTGATGAGCTAACTGATTGCATTTCTGGCAATGACATAATTTCTCCTAATTGAATGTTTGGTTTCTCCAGTTACGGACACTAATTTTGTATTCTTCCTCGTTTGGTCGTGCGTTTGTCCAGAGTTTCGAGGCAATCGGATCAGAACTTTTTACCGCATTATCGGCCTGGAAGAATTTGATGCGTGAAGGAATGCGAACGGCCTCGCCACTAACAATGGCTTCACCAGTTCTCAAGCTTGATAATACATCTGCCATTTCTCGCAACTCGTCCTGCATTGCTGATGAAACATGCCCCTTATCACGTGTATTCGTCATTCTCAGAGCGATAATTGAGCCACATTGGCTTAAAACAGTTTCGTCTAACTCTGATGGTCGTTGTGTGACGAGCAGCATACCAACTCCATACTTTCTCCCCTCTTTTGCAATCACTTGAACAGTCCGTGAAGAGATGGAGTCCTCGCCAGACTTTAGGTAGGCATGAGCCTCATCCAAAACAACGAGCAACGGTTGCTTTTTCCCCCCGACGAGAGTGTTTTGTCCCCAATAAAGTGCGTCGTAGGTGATCTTTAAAATGCAGCCTGCAATTGTCTGCATAATATTTGATGGAATTGTAGATAAATCCAAAATTGAAATTGGAGTGCCGTGGCTGAACCAAGTTGAAAACAATTGTGGTAAGTCATTAGCAGTCATCCCGCTGATGTCTGGAGAATAGCCACTCGGCCTGAATAAAAAATTATAGCGTTGATCCAAAAGACGAGAACGCATGCCGTCTAGGAATCCAAGGATTCCTTTTGCTTTGGTGTTTAGAAATGGAGCACTACTTCCTAAACCGGCTGGTGGATACTGATTTGATCTCAGTGTCTCTGCGTCTCCTTGAACTATAAGTTCTTCTGGTGTTATTCGGTCAGCCTTAAGGGTTGTTCGTTCAAAATTATCCAATTCGAACCATAGTTGGTTAATAGAAAATGGAATTGGGCTATCCGCAGTAATTGCTTCTTCCCGCAAGTCGCCAATGGCCGTAGCCGAGACTCGCTTAAGCTCCAGAACTCTACTGCGAATATAATCTTCATTCTGATCGGAGAGTTTCCCCGGAAATATTGCCATTAGCTCCTTAAACGGAAGTGCCCAGAAAGGAACGCACAACTCCCCTTCACCGAGTTTGGCATTTGCCTCCACTCTAAAAACACGGCACTTTCCAGACAATGAGCTTGCATACTCACCATGGGGATCGATCATAAGAATTCTATTGCTCGGAAGCGGTTTTTCAGCAATTGCGTTAACGACAATGCTTACAGCGTTTGATTTGCCGCTACCTGTTGAGCCAATAATCGCACAGTGTCTGGATATGAGCTTGTCCATATCCAGTTGCGCGGAGAGACCTTCAGATGCACTTTGATTGCCAATAACAATCGACGACTGGGCATCGTATCCCCCATATACAATACGAAGGTCTTCATTTGTTACGAGGTGTACTTGGTCACCAGAAGTTGGTGATTGCAATACTCCTCTCTCAAAGGAAGCGCCAATCTGCTCACCGACTAGTATCATTCGTAACCAGCGATGTCCGTCAACGATTGATGGATTTTCTTTGTACGCGATTAGTAGAGGCTCTGGCATTGCCAGCATGCCAGCCTGTGTAATGAGGCCATACAGGTTAGCGTATCCGAGTGGGATTTTAAGGAATGAGCCTATTTGTCCAATTCTATAAACAGTGCCATCTACTATTGGCATGTTAGATGGATAGCTACTGGCCATTTTGATCGTCACTGTATTGCCACTGACGCTTTCAACTTCTCCAATATGTGTAGGGTTATGTTTCATACTGATTTCGCAGAATCACGAACGGTTTCAGTTGTCGATAATCCATAGAGGAATTCAGTTAGCTGGCAAAAATCTGGGAGAAGAAATCTACCGGCCCCCGTCCATTTTTCATTTCCTTTATGCTCGCCTGTTTCTTCGGATGGTATGGCTGCGTCTTCATCAAAGTATTGATCGATCCGAATTGATTCATCGGATTTCGGCTCACTTCTTAGTTGCCATTCACCGAACTTGCCACCGATCACTGCATGTCTTAACCCATAAACTGACATTTTTCCACCAGTGCCATGTGTAGCCATGGATCGGACTTTGTCGGTTACATTAGTAAGCCCAAAAACTGTCGTCTTATTGTCGATATCCTTATATTGGTCGTAATATAATGCAATAACGTGTGAGTTGGCTCCGCGTCGCAGTGAGGTCGCTATCCGTTCGTTAATATGGTTATCTCCAAAGGAATAACCGCAGGTAATAAGAACCGCATCATCCTGTTGTAGAAATGAACAAAGGCGATCAATGAGACCAACATAGGGTTGCTTTTTTGATGTGTTGTATTTTAGGTGAGACGGATAAATCAAAATTGATTCCGCAGCTGCTGAGTTATTTCGAATTACCGCTTTATCGCTATCGCGGTATGTCCACCCGAGAGAACCGTGCATTTTCCACAGCTTCACCAAATGCGGATATGCCTCGACATCTTCAACGGCCTCAGGGCAGAAGAACGGCTCATAACTTCCCGAAAATCCGTCAAAATAAGGGATTCCAGAACCTTCCAGAGCTATTTCAAAAAGATAGTCATAGTTAGTGGTAAAGATTTCTGCTGGGAAGCTCCTCCTTGCTTTTGAAATCCAATTTGAAAGTTTTGAATGTGCTAAATTGTTTCTATCCTCTGGCTTTAAAGTATTATGGATCGATACAAGATTTACTACATGACCTTTCACGCAAGTGGCGAGGTCTGTAAAACCTGAGGAATCGAGTCCATTTAGCATTCCGGATCCAATGACCGCTCTTTTAGCTTCAATGCTAGAAAGGAGCGATTCAATGTTGAAAAGCTCGTCGCCGATCTCTCCACGTATCTCCTTAACGGCGGCGGCAAATATTTCAGAACACTTTTCAACTTCAGAGACTATCTTAGTTGTCATGTCAGCGACGGCTGGCACGCGAGTTGACGGGATGCCAGTTGCAAAAGATGAACCCGCTCCGAAGAGAAAACCGATGCGTTTTTTGTCGGAAATTAATATTTGATGGATGCCGCGAATATATTCGCGTGGGTCGTGTGTGTGCAAATTCATAGTGTTTTTTCCGAACCAGTTAGTTGAAGTTTTGGGGCTCGCTCGATAACCCGCAGACGACAAGGGCTTGCGTCAATCATCCACTATATGCAAGATGCCAAAATAGCTTGATTAAACACATCCCCACTACTTTCCAGCAAGGTGAAGTTTTCTTTCGCTCGGGTGATGCCCGTGTAGATCAGTTCACGGGTGATAACAGGACTTCTGTTTTCAGGCAGTACCAAGGCAACGTGGCTAAACTCTGAGCCCTGGGATTTATGGACCGTGATGGCAAAAGCCGTTTCCACATCCGGCAGCCGCATCGGTGATATCCAGCGTATCTTTATATCGGCCAAGGGATCGTCGTTTGGAAATGCCACCCTCAGTTTTCCGTTGCTGTCTTTAAGCGCAATGCCGATATCGCCGTTCATCAGGCCCAAATTGTAATCATTCCGAGTCACCATGACGGGACGGCCTTCATACCAAAGGCTGGGTTTTTGTTGTAGAAACAACCAGTCTTCGATACGCTGATTGAGCTCTTCTATCCCCCAGACGCTACGGCGCAGAGCGCAGAGCACCTGGAAGGTATCAAAGGCTACCAGTACTTGTTTAGCCCAGTCATCGTATTGGGTGCTATCGGCTGGACGATTTTCCTCGATCACGGCCAGATAATAGCCATAGCCTTGACGATCATTGGGTTTGCCGTTGTCATTGACGCCGGCATTCAAGGTCACCAGCTTTTTTAACAAGCGGTTTGCCGCATCCGGATTAGGCTGTTCTCTCAGCTTTAAATACTCTGTACGCGGTTCAGGTATTAAATCCGCATAGGTGCTTAGATTATTCAAGACGGTTTGGGCTTGCTCGGCATTCCCTAGATTCACCGCTTTGGCCAGCTGGCCAATACCACTGAGTTCATTAAACCGGTGGCTATAACGAAGCATGATGGTTTGTTGGTTGATCGCCGAACCGGTAATGGCGGGCGCATCTAACAGCGCACCCGCATACTGGCTAATCCATGCCCGTGTTGATTCGTCGTAGGCACTGTTTTCGGCGCCAAAGCATAAATCCCCCATCACAGAACCGGCTTCGACAGATGCCAATTGATCCTTGTCGCCCAGCAATATTAATTGGGCGGCATCTGGCAGCGCCTCGAGCAACGAGGCCATCATTTCCAGATCTATCATCGAGCCCTCATCGACAACCACTATATCCGCGACGATGGGATTATCTCGATGATGAATAAATTGCCGAGAGTCGTGCCGGCTTCCCAATAAGCGATGCAAAGTGCTGGCTTTCTTGGGGATGGCTTGTTTGATGTCCTCACTGACGTTCAGATGATCGAGCGCCTTGCCAATGGATTCACTGACCCTAGCGGCCGCTTTGCCGGTGGGTGCGGCCAATAAAATATTCAGCTTTTTCGTGTGGTTTGATTCGTATTGCGTCAGGTTAATCAATAGTGCTAAGAGCTTCGTCAAAGTCGTGGTTTTACCGGTACCCGGTCCACCGGTAATGATGGTAAACCGCGAACGCAAAGCCAACACACAGGCGATTTTTTGCCAATCTGGGATCTTTGAGTTTTCAGCTGTTTCAGGGATAGCAGGAAACAAGGCTGTTAATTGATCGAGCAACGCTACGGGCAAATGCTCTCGGATTGGCAACAAGCGTTGTTGAATACTCGTATTCAGGGTTTGCTGATAGTGCCAGTAACGTCGTAAATATAAACGCCCCCCTTCCAAAACCAAAGGTGTGCTGCCCTGCCCCAACGCAACCAGCTTCGATTGTTTCAGCGCCGATAGCCAATGTTCCAAATTAAATGCTTGCAGCGCCGATAACTCGCGGTTTGCAAATTCATGCTCGACTATCCAGGCATCATCGGTCGGAATGGCCAGCGTCAAGCCAGGCTGTTGACAGAGTTTTTCCAAATCCAGATACACTTCGCCGCGATCCAACTGGTGACTGACCAGGGCTCCGGCCCACAGGACGGCATCGCTCGCCTCCTGATCCTGATCGAGCAGAAATCGGACGAAAGCTCTGTTCAAGTGGCTTAACCAACCCCGCACTATCCATTGATCCATGTTTTCAAGTACGGATAATCCCTGCGTCATAGTGTGTCTCCATTCAGCGTCGATGCCGAAAAAAGTTTATCCAGGTCTTCGATGAGTTCACGCGGCGGTTTAGTAAACAGCCTGCCACCGCTTGGGCTTTCCGATCCACGCAGAAACAAGTAAAGCCCGCCGCCAATATGTGTTTCGTAATCGTACTGCGTACCCAGCCGAACCTTCAGCAAACGGTGCAACGCCAGTAAATAGAGTGAATATTGCAAATCGTAGCGTTTTGACAGCATCGCCTTTTCTAGCGCCGCCGGCGTATAACTCGCATCATCATTGCCCAGGCTATTAAATTTGTAATCAACCACGTAATATTGCTGGTTATATACAAACACCAGATCCATAAAGCCTTTTAATAAGCCGTTGACATATCTCGGCAGCAAACTTGGCCGAGGTTGTCCAGCAAACGTATGTCGGGTCACCAGCTGGTCTAAGACTTGAACATCCACGGAGTCTGCACCCAGCAAAAACTCCATTTCAGCTTGATAGGCGTCGGCACCGAGTTGGGCCAAACTTAGATTTTCACCTTCCAACAAGGGCATACTTAACCAGACCGACAACGCCGAGGCAATAATGTCCTGTTTGTGGGTCCATTCACTGGCGGTAAAGCCCTTTTGGATTAACTGTAGACCGAGCGCCGAATTGGCCTGCACGGCCGAAAAGCCTAGCTGTGCGCATTGCTCCAGCAGGTCATGAATTAATACCCCAGGCCCTGAGCCCCTGGCTAAACCATGGATGCCGGTCAGTGTTTTTAGCGTCGGCGATACATTTAGGTCTGCTTCATCGTTTTGCTTATCGTCCCGAGCGGTTTCCAGTTCTTGCGGCAGATGCGGCTGCTCCTCGCTAATCAATTGGGTCTCTTCAATTTGCAAGGCGCTATAGCTTGCCACCCACCAATTATTCGTAATTCTAGCGGCGGCGACACGCGTGGGCTCCAACTGTTCGGTTTGTTGCGGGGCGAGGTAAGGCTCATCGTTGATGGCGGGTAGTCCGGTCAACGTGATGGACTCGCAATCGCCTTTCAGTTGCGTCAGTTGAGGACTCAGCTCGCCGGCGGGCTGCCCGGCTTGCCAGTTCAACAGAGAACCCATGGCGGATTTTTCCAGCTGGCATTCTTTGGTATTACCGAATTTAACCGGCGCAATCCCTAACCAGCAAGCATAACGCGCTCGGGTCATGGCGACATACAGTAGCCGCAAATCTTCCTGCAGGCGTTCTTCATCGCTTAACGCTCTGATGTCATCCGTCTTCGTCAAATCAATGTTGAGGATTTGATGTTCATCGTGGTAGCGGTAGTGGGTATTGAAACGGCTGCTGATCTCTCTAAAGCTACAAATAAAAGGCAGAAAAACCAAGGGATACTCAAGTCCCTTGGATTTATGGATGGTAATGATTTTGATCAGATTGGCATCGCTTTCCAGCCGGATAATGCCCTCGTCTCCGGATTGACTGCTCTCGGCTTCGATGGCCTCCGCCAGATAGCGGATTAAAGCCTGCTCGCCTTCGAGCTGACCACTGGCTTGCTGCAGCAGCTCTGCCAGATGCAATAGATTGGTGATACAGCGTTCGCCCTCACTTTCCGCGGTGAGTCGCGCATGCAAGCCATAATCGCTCATCAGTTGCCGTAAGGTCGGTAAAATGCCATCCTGCTGCCAGCGTGCCTGATAGCCCAAGAAACGTTCTAGTTGCTGTTCCCAGCCGGGTTCATCCAAAGCCAGTTGATGCAGTGTTTGGTAAGGCCAGCCAAAGGTGGCGGTACTTAACGCGGTGCGCACCTTGCGTTCATTACGCGGTTCGGCGAGCGCTTTCAGCCACAGCAAGAGGTCTGTAGCCTCACGGCTGGCAAAGATCGAGTCGCGCTCGGACAGATAGACGCTACGCAATTGGCGTCTGGCCAGTGCGTTTCGCATCACTTTGGCTTCGGCGCCGCTTCTGACTAAAATCGCAATATCCGAGGGCTGTAAGGACTTTAACTTTTTTAACGATTTAAAACCGGTACGGCCTTGCGTCGCCAAATTCAGCAAGCCCACAATCTCGCTGGCCGTCACTTCGGCCATGGTTTGCCGATATTCCGGCAGTCCCACGGGCTTTAGCTGGCCATCGGCATCGGTGATATCCCAATGCCAGAGCGTTAAGGCCGGCGCCGCCAGATCGTTGATGACCCATTCATCCTCACGGCCTTTGGCGGCCACCGGAATGAAAGGTAAGGGGTTGTCGTCCTCACGCTTGAAACGAAAAGCCCCATTGGGTTGCTGATCGGCTTGCAGAAAGACCTGATTCACCGCGTCCACCAAGTTCTGGGTAGAACGGTAGTTGGTGCCTAGCGTGTAATGCTTCCCCGCCGTATCCTGATGAGCCCTGAGATAGGTATAAATATCGGCGCCCCGGAACGAGTAGATCGCTTGTTTGGGATCGCCAATCATCAAGCAGCCCACTTCAGCATCACCCTCTGCCGGGTACAGGGTGGAAAAAATACGGTATTGAACCGGGTCGGTATCCTGAAACTCATCGATTAACGCGATGGGGTATTGCTGGCGAATCACGCTTGCCAAACGCTGACCGTTGTTGCCTTGCAGGGCTTGATCAAGACGGGTCAGCATGTCATCGAACGTCATCCGCGCCACACGTTGCTTTTCACTGTCGTAACGGTTGCGAATCCAGTGGATGGCGTGTTTGATCAGTTCGATTTTTAAATTCGGTAGTGCAGCCAGCTGTCCCGGCAATTGGCTAATCGCCTCAAAGCCGGGATGCACGGGTGGCGTTTGGCCCGATTTGGCGAGGTTTGCCATACCGGCCGGGGATAGGCTTTTAAAACCCGTTAAAAGATCAAGCGATTCCTGATTCGGATCAGAACTCCAGGTGATTATTTTATCGATCCAGCTCTTAATGGAATTAGACTTATAGTTTGTGCCGGGCAGCACTTTGTTTTTAACCGCTGTTTCCACTAACTCTTTAATTTCACCTGCCCATTGTCCCCAAGGTTGCTTGAGTAATTGCAAAACCTCTTGTTTGGCGGTATTGACTGTTGTCATCAAGGTTTTGATGTCTTGATCGGGAGTCAGGCAGTTCGCAATCGGATCGGCGTTATTTAACAGCGTGCGAATTTCCTTCAGCAAGTTATCCGGTTGCTGAAAAAGGCTATAGAGCGACTGAAAATCCGGGTCGTCATACACCATGTCGTAATAGAAAGTGCGCCAATAATCCCTGACGACTTCATTTAACAGCTCGGTATCATCGGTATTAACCTCTTGATGAAACAGGCTGCCACTATCGAACGCATGTTGTTGCAACATGCGATTACACCAGCTGTGGATGGTGTAGACGGCCGCTTCATCCATCCAGTTGGCGGCCAGTTCCAGACGCCGGGCACACGCTGACCAGAGAGCGGGATCATAATCCGCGCGGATGGCTTCCAGAAAGGCATCGTTTTTCACCGGTTGCTCACGGAAAAAACGCGCTACCTGGCTAAGGCGTTCTCGAATCCGTTCGCGCAATTCTTTAGTCGAAGCTTCGGTAAAGGTAACGACCAGAATTTCCGGTGGCAATAACTCGCGTCTTGGGACAGACTCGTCGAGCTGATGTCCCAGTATCAAGCGCACATAGAGTGCCGCAATGGTATAGGTCTTACCCGTCCCGGCGCTGGCTTCAATCAAACGGGTACCGGACAAGGGAAAAGTCACCGGATTTAACGCAATCGCCGTGGTCATTCTGACGCTCCCTGTGCCGTTTCGTATTGCTGGATTTGATTAAAAGCCGGCTGATACAACGTTTCAGCCCAATACTGAAAAGCCTTGTCCTGATCGGAGTTTAGATCCGACTTTTGAGCGGTTTCCAGATGGCTTTGATTTAAACTGGCAAAATTCGGAAAGAATCGTGTCAGATAAGCATCATATTTTACCTCCCCTGACGTCCAATCGTCCCCTTGGTATCGGCTAAGGGCTTTTTCCAGGGCTTTGTCCTGATCACTGCCGGCAGAGGCGGCCAACCAGGCAAAAGCCGTTTTGCAGGCTACCGGCAACGGAGCTTGCATCCCTTGGTGATAGGCTTCGACCAGTGATTTTAGCGTGGCATAAGCCTCGGCTTGATCAATGGTGGGGATTTCTATCACCACATCTGCAGCAATCACCAGCGTTTGTACCGGTAAATGATCCGCACACGCGGCTAAGTGCTGCACCCAATGCAACAACAAATTGGGGTATTTGAGGGTTTTGTCTTTATCTTTATTGATTAAGCGCTGGGCGGTTAAATAAATCAAACCATCCCCCTGCTGATCACTACTGCGCCGTAATTGACTCAGGTCACCTGTCAATTGCACAGTCACCCCATCGGCCAGGGTAAAGGGCGGCAAATGGGTGGCATGAGCATCAAGTTCGGTGGACCAGACCGGCAGCACTGATTGATACTGCTGCCACGCCAATTTGACCGGTTCGCTAATGGCGTCATACGTTGCCTGAGCAAACCCACCTAGAGGCAGCAGGCCCTGCTGTGCCATGGCGGATTGTTGCTGAGCAAAAAACGCATCGGTGTTTTTGAGATCGGCGCCGTTAGCCAGTTCACTGTTTAAGCTTTGCAGCAAGGCTTCACTTAATACAAACGATTGCAGAGTGTTAAAGCCAAACGGTTCATGATCTTCGCTGGTGACCGTTTCCTCGTCGAAACCAAACTTGAGCGTATGATTACAGAAAGCTTTGACTGGGGCTTTCAAAAAACGGGCCAGCGACTCCAGGGAAAGAGTGAACCCTTTTTCTTCCGGCTTGGGTGCGGATAGCTCAGACAAGGGGCTATCCGTTGCCGGCTCATACCATTCCCGCGCATAAGTAAACAAGCGTGGATCGCGATTTTGCAGCACATAGGCCAGACTAAACGGTTGCAGGGGATGTTCAACCGTCAATGACGCCAGTAAGGAGACTTCATCCGCAAGCCTCCACCCCTGAGCCAACACCTCGCGTAATTGACTGATCAACACCGAAGGCGGCCGCTCACTGTTATCGCGGATGCTGCGCCCTACCCAGCTGATATACAGTTGCTGTCTTGCCGATAATAAGGCTTCCAGAAACAGGTATTGATCGTCCTGCCGGCGCGAACGGTCGCCGGGACGATACTGACCACGGTGGCTCATCAAATCAAAGCTGGGCGCTTGTTGATTGCGCGGATAATCGCCGTCGTTCATGCCCAATAGGCAAATCAACCGGAACGGAATGGCACGCATCGGCATCAAGGTACAGAAATTAACGCGGCCACTGAGAAATCTTTGATGCAAGGAAGGTTCATCCACGCTGGTAAGCCAGGCCTCTCGCACGACATTGATCGGCATCACATCCGTTTTCGTTAAGCCCGCTTGTTCACAGGACTGGCCCCACTTGGCTAAGGAACTGGTCAGCGTTTCCAGGGTTTTTCGTTCCTGGTCGTTGCTGATGCTAAAAAAATCCTCCAGTAGTGCTAAGAGGGTCAATTGCCAATCCTTCGTATTTTGTTCACGTCTGAGCAAACTGGCGTATTTCTCAAGGGACTCCAACAGAAAGGACAGATCTCCGACCCATTGTGCCTCCAGCCCGCCGATTTCCGCATATGGCTCAATCTGTGCAAAAGCTTCGCCGGCGCCCACCGCATAACCCAATAACATTCGGCGTAAACCAAACTGCCAGGTATTCGCCTCCAGATTGGACGGCATACTCACCGATTGAGTCCGTTGTTCGGCATTTAAGCCCCAACGGATGCCTGCTTCTTCAATCCATTGATGTAATTTTGGAATAGCCGATTCATCGATATCAAAACGCGCCCGCAGTGCCGGCACTTCCAGTAAGCCCAGAAACTCACTGACGGTAAAACGCGATTCCGGTAAGTTCAGTAAAGCCTCGACGGCCACCAGCATGGGGTTTTGACCGCGTTGTTGCTGGTCGGCCAAGCTGTAGGGAATATAGCGCGGATCATCCGCTTGAATCTGCCCGAACACCGCGCGGATATGCGGCGCATATTGATTGATGTCCGGCACCATCACAATCACATCGCGCGGGTAAAGCGGTTCCCGGTTTTGTTTTGCCGCAGCAAAACGGGCGAGCAATTGATCATGCAGAATTTCGACTTCACGCTGCGGACTGTGGGCAATATGAAAGGCGATGGAATCATCCGCTGCGAGTAAGAGTATGGGCTCTTCAGGCAAAGGCTCCAGATCGAGAATGGACTGCTGGAGATTTTGCAATAAACTGCGTTGACTGGGCTCCCCATAGTCTTTGAATAGATCGATTTTGTTCTGTGGCCAATGCCAGTGCTCATAGTGCTGGGTTTCATCAAAATGGTCCAGCAATCGAATGTAATCACGGCCCTGTTTACCCCAGGCAGCCAGTAAAGGTGGCGCATGCAGATGCAGTTCTTCGGCGGTCAATGAAGAGGTCATCCCCGCTTTATAGGACTGACGCCGGCGCTCGGCTTTGAGGAGCTCTTTGTCTTCGATGATGTCAGCCCAGTAATGCTGGCAAGGGTTATGGACAAACAACACAATCTGACAAAACTTGCCAAGCTTGGCCAACACTTCAAGCGATTGTTGCGGCAGGGACGATAGCCCAAACAGAATAATCCGCCGTGGAATCCCCGCAGGACGCTGTTCCAGCGTATCGATATGCGTCATAAACTGCGCATGTACTGATGCTCGACTGGCGAACTGCATGGACGCCTCGCCCAAATCCTCAAGCACCGCCCGCCATAAAAGGGCTTGCCAGTGCTGTTGTTCGGGCAGAGGCTTGATCTCACCGTGGGCGTTGCGCAACACATCATTCCCTTCGGCCCAATCCGAAATCCAGTCCGAACGGTACACCTGATATTGGTCGAACAAATCCGCGAGTTGTTCGGCCAGTTGGTAACGTTTACGGCTGTTGCTGTCATCAGCCAAAAAGCTGGCCAGGGTTTCAAAACCGGATTGCGTAACCAGAATTGGCAACAAACGATACAAGCGCCAAATCAGCGGGGCTTTTGCCAGAAGTTGCTCTTTAGGAATTTGCTCGCCCAATACCGCACGATAGGCACCCCAGATGAACAACGAGGGCAATTGCATTTTAGTAGCGGCGGCAATGCCTAATAAGGCATTTTGGGCCAAATTTTGTTTTAACCACTGCCCCATGCCATTGCTCTGCACCAGGAAAATCTCATTCTCCAAGGGGGCTAGCGGGTGTTGGCGTAGCCAATATTCCACGACATCACGGAGTTCTTCCAATTGATTCGAATGAATCACGGCAATACCGCTATCCAGTGGGCTGATGTGATTTGATTCGGTCATGTCAGTTGTTCTATGGTTTTAGTGGTCGACTCAGTGCATCTCGCCAATGATCAACTTGGCTACTGTCATCCCTTGTATGTTATGTGAGAACGATCCATAAAGATTTTGAAGAAAGATAGACGTTATCCCACGAAGCCGAAACATCGTGCTTGTAGAAAGCCTGGGGCGTCTTTCTTCATTTGTTGTCAGAGCCCGAACAGTTGCAGGGGCATCAATCCGAATTTTTACAAGTTGGGACGTGTACAACGTGAATAAAGAAGAATTTTTTGCTGGAATCGACATATCCAAGAGCCATTTTGATTTAGGTTTTAACCCGTCAGGACAATTCCGGGTACAGCCGACATATGTGTAAAAATGGGACTTAGCGACTAAGAGCTAAAATTTCAATGAGCGCAAAACTAAGACAGCTTGAAGAACCCTTGCAGCTTATCTCTTCCCTCAACTAAGGCGTTAACTCTTCGCGCCAGTTGAGAGCATGCCCAGTTCACATCCCACGGCACTTCATCCAGTTTTTCTGCTATCTCGGTATAGTGTTGCCACTCTTTTGTACAAACTGACAACACTTTTTTGCGTAATTCGATATCGTCTTCCACAACGACCCCACTATCATCCCAATACTTGTCACACCAGACAATAACATGGTTCCAAATAACGAAATGGCTACAGCAGCCATTATCGCGCCATACTGAGGGAAATACGGAAATCTGGTTGCGTTTTCGATAAAATCGCCAAGCTTTGTCTGTTCGAGGGTCAAGGTTGATCGTGAGAGTTTCACCGCAGCCATCTGGACAACGAATGACAAATGATCTGTGTACTCCCCGAGTTACAAGAACGAAATCGCCAGGCTGTTCCATCAAGGTATCGGCATCTCGACGGTGAGATACTGTTCCTCTGTCGCGAATCCTCTTGACTCTGTTTTTCATGTCGATTTTCTTCTTTCGGCTTCAATTTGGCTGATTAACTTAGCTCCAATATCCAGAGCAATAACGCGGCGCCCTCTATCGGTTTTGGATAGCGATGGAAACTTGCACAAACGCCACATAGCGATTACTAAGGCAATCGCATATTCATGTTTATCGCTCTGCTCATAAATACCGAAGGCTCGCACGCGTCTCAGGCAACCAAAAAGCCAAAAGTAATCGTCCTGTTTAGGTTTTGGATTCGGCTTAGGAGGGTTCAAAATAGCATTAAGGTCATAGAATCGTCGAATAGCATTTTCCCATTCTGGTTGATTGAATTGATCTTTCCTATTTTCATCATCTGTACAGGTAAAAACCAATGCCACCTCAAGCATCGCTACGTCGAAACAAATAGGTGCCCCCTTTCCATATTCATCTGTACCCTTTACCGCGCCAAGATCAATCAGAATTGCATCGTCTCCGCGCACACGGATATTGTCACCATGCAGATCACCGTGAATAGTGGCTGCGCGATGTTCAAATGAAATGTCTACTAAAGTCGCCCATAACGTATTGACATCAATTGCGGCATCTTCAATTAGTACTGATTCCAAATATTCATTTTCAATTATATCGGGATAAATGATTTCGAGGCGCTTGGCCGCCAATGCGAGTGATTCTATAGATGGTGGAGTACACTGCCAAGCGCGATCACGCCAGAGTTGAAGTGTGCGGTTGAATAAATTTGAAATCGCCGCTTCTGCACGACCAGCTCTTGCGGCTTCAAGCATAGATTCTGATTTTTCTACGAAATCGGCTACGTAAACAGATTTTGAAAATCCTTCAATATACACCTCCAAATTTGGCCGCAACTCAAAAGGCACAAAAGGAGATACTTCTTTCATGGCCTTGATCTCATTGGCAAGATTATTGCTTTCACCAATTTTTACCAATCGAGGCTGTGTCCAATGAGCTATAGAGCTCACTCTCATTTTTTCATATGCCAAAAATACGCGAGAAGGAGTGAAACCCGATTTCAGTTCACGAATATGTAATTCTTCGGCTTTCTGAAATGCGCGACAAACTAATAATTTTTCATCCTGTTTTAATTCTTCAGAAAGGTCGAGTTTCTCAATTTTTATATTTTTCCACGGTTGGACGCGTTGATACGAAACAATGTTGTCGAAATTTATCCCTTTCAGATCGGTTAAGAATCTTATTTCTTCATCCCAGGTAAAATTCGGATGAAGTCGTTTTAAATCCTCTTTGAGGGTAGACCATCTCCCGCGATCAGATAAAATAAGAATAAGAAGTCCATGATTTATGAACAACGGTAGCTGTTTATAAGTATCGTAATGTATGTTGCTATCATCCACCTCCCCACTGTGGTTGAAGACCACAATTGACGCTGAGCTAAGTAATGGATTAAGTAGTTGAATATTGATATTAGCTACGTCGGGATTTTCTGATAACTCAAATCCACGCATATCCAATTTATAAATGGTGCCAGGTAAGGGGGGGTCGCCATACCACAGAATTATTCCAGGCATTTTCATACTCTCCTTATTGCAAAAAGCTCAAAGGCCGTGAGTCCCCAGAGCCTATTACACCCAATGATCCACAGATAGGGCAGTCTGGATTAGTTTCGGTACGGAGTACGCGCACATTCCCCGTCAACGCATCATAGGACTGCCATCTGGCGTGAGCAGGGATGCCTGTGAAAGCGGCTAGGAACATTGATACAGCCAAAGAAACCATCGTACTATTGATTGAAATTACGGCAGGTTGGTTAACGCCAACTCCATTGTTAAAGTAGGGATCAGATGCACGTTGTTCGGGGGTCATCAATTCTTCACGGATGACCTGGGCATTGAGTGCATTACTGCATAGGAGGCATGGTAGGCCTGGAGCTAACATCTGGGTGCGCCCCGTAACCGCGTGAACGTGACTATCCTTTATTGTGATTGATACGCCGACATCGAACGCGGGAATAAGATACTGAAATGCAAATTCGGATAAAAATGCTCTACTGACATGAGAATCAGTACACATAAAAATGCAGTCAGCCATACACATCAACTGCCTTGCGCTTTCTGTAAGGACAGATTCGGCGTGAATATGAACGCTAGCCAATGGGTTAACTCGACGAATAAGGTCTGCCGCCACATCAACCTTCAATTTTCCAATGGACTCAAACTGCGTACCAACCACACGATTCAAATTGGTTTCCTCTACAGTATCGGGATCAATAAGAATAAAATTTCCAACGCCAAGGTGCACTAATTGTTGTATGGCAATCGACCCCGTTCCGCCGAGACCAACGATTACAACTGACAAGTCTCGTAAAATACTTTGACCGTGTTTACCGAAGGCCTGAATTTGTCGGTCATAGCGCTCGTCATTTTTGCTTTCTGAATTCTTCCCTTCTGGAAAAGTAATTACCGAGCCAATTTGCCGTATAGAAATGTATTCATTAGTTCCAAACCATCTTGCCTTCAATTTTCCTTCGCAAAGTATCATTGAGAACACCTTCCCTTCGGAGATGCGTCTTTGCATGAATCCGGCAAGCCCTTGTTCGGTAATGTTATCTACCGATGAAAATTCTGAAGCTCCCTTGGGGTGAGTATGCAGCAGCGCTAGGTGTTGCTTACGTTCTCTAGCGCGCCTTGTTACACGGGTTAGGAACTGCGGCGCAAACGTGATTTCGATTTCGGTAGCAGAAAGTACGTCTGCTTCATTCGCTATTTCTATCTCTTGTACCAGATAGCGATTACTTACGGCGTCATAACGCAAATATAACGCTGCTCCTCGCTCTGTATCAGCTTGAAGCGAGGTTAGTATGGCGTTAATTGTTGGTGCACCGATAGCAATCTCAGTCATTTCAACTCCTCAAATCTGCTTCTGATAATCTTCACGTAGGTTAATAGATCGCAGGTCGCAGCATTCCAAGCTCCATTAGCGATGTGCCAAGAAAACCAAAGTGTTTGCGCATTCGGTTGACTTGGTACAACTTGACCGATTTGCGTATTTTGGGGCATTTGTCCCTGTTCTAACCTTAAAGAATAATCAGCCCAAAAACAGTCGGGAGCTGCATATGGGTATCCATTAGGAATGACAAAACGAATATGAGTTTCGTTGGCTGACCAGCCTTTTGGCAGTGTTATTCGTGGAATAATTACAAGATAACACCCATTCTCATAAGTCATTGTTGAGCCAGGAAAAGCCGTGACGATGGCTGTAAACTGCTCCTGAACAGACTTCATAACATTCCAAAAGTCGCAGGTGGAACGATAGCGAAATGCGCAGGAGTCTCGCGCCCTTTAAATACCACCACTGTCGTCGGGTGAATCACCTCGTCTGGTTCGGCTTCATCCCCTTCCAATACTAGAGAGTTGGCGGGGTCCCAGTCTGGAATTTTCGCCATAATCTGAGCACCAGTGAGCTCTGGTTGGTCGGTGCAGTATTCGACAGCATCTACGAAATAGTGATATTCGACTTCTGCTTTAGTACGAGTTTTTAGGTGTTCGATACCTTTATCGTGTAGATTAAAGTGACCATGTAGGCCAAGTACTTCGTTCTCCTCGTCAATGCGCACCCATATGAGATCGTCATTGTCCGATACATTTCCAAGGTGGCGTATCTCTTTAATATCAATTTTTGGGCTTCCCCACCAAATTGAATGTCCATTGACCGTTAACTCAAAAATAGTGCCAGTCGCGAAGGCAAAAAATTCTTCGGATAAAGTCAGATCAAGAACGTCATCCGACGAAACTACGCTAGTTCCATGCTCAGTGCGTTTGATCAATACAAAATCTTCCGCTGGTTCGAAACCAGCATCGGCTAATACCTGAGCCGATGTGGGAGTCTTATCATCGGTGCTAGCAGTTTTGCCGTTAATTTGGTAGGGATAGCCCTGTTCAGTTGTCATTTGCGTCTCCTCTTGTGAGAAATTTAGCGTTAATGAGCATTCTTACATCATAGGGTGAAGCAGTTTGACCCATTGATGCGGGTGCTTAATTTACTGTGGAGTGAAAGCTATTAATTTTTTATTCGCCACATTAGTACAATTTCATTATACAATAAAGAAAGTTAATGCGTATAGTTTTTTTACTGACAAGGGGTGAAAATGGAGCAATCAATACAAAAAAAGCGCTGGGGAGTGGAGCGACGCCTTGAATTTATTGAGTTTGTTTCTTATTGGGAAGGCACAATCAATCGATCTCATATAATGGAGCGCTTCGGCGTATCTGCGCCACAGGCATCTAGTGACTTAACGGCTTATCAACAACTTGCCCCAAAAAATCTGCGGTATGACCTAAGCTCCAAGCGATACATTTCGACAGATGAGTTCGAATGTAAGCTTATCAAGCCAGATGCTGATCGTTATCTTAAACAACTGACTGCGCTATCCACTGAATCGGTTGAACCAGAAGATACTTGGTTAAATAGCACTCCGGCAGCTGAAGTTATTCCGATTCCGACGCGTAAAGTCGAACCAATTATCCTGTTCGGAATTCTTAAAGCTATTAGATTGAGAAGATCCATTGAGATTGAATATCAGTCGTTAAACCCAACTACGTCTGATATTCTATGGCGTCGCGTCACTCCACATGCTTTTGCTTCTGATGGATTTCGTTGGCATATGAGGGCATATTGTCATAGAGACAATAGATTCAAGGACTTTCTCCTTTCCCGATGCAGCGGCACGAGAGGAGAGGCAGAGCCAGGACTAGGTGTGGAAGCTGATGAGAAATGGCGTACCTATTTCGAGGTTAAGCTTGCACCTAATCCGCGACTCTCTACTTCTCAAAAAAAGGCAATTGAGCATGACTATGCAATGCAAAACGGCCAAGCTGTACTACCTGTTCGTTATGCACTACTGTACTATTTCGATAAACGCCTAAGATATGACTTATTGCCTCAACATTCAACGAATTCTCAGGGTGACCCAAGGGAGATACCTATCGTTATAGCAAATCAAGCTGAATACGCAGCGGCGTTGGCGACTGTAGGCGTTCAATTTCGCACTAACCCTGACAAAACAGCCTAAACTACTTTTATGAGGGCTTTACACCGGAACTTGATATAAGTTCGGCAATGTTGGGTCTATATAGGGATGGCTATTATCTGGCACCCAGCCAATCAAATAATTATTGTAGTGGGGTTCGGGCTTAGAACCCCAATTAGCCCTACATCCATGCTTCACCTAACGCCTGAGCCTGCAGTAAGACCAGCTCAATCGCAGCCTCCTGTTGGTCTGGCGGATATTTGTACTTACGAAGGATACGTTTCACCATCAAGCGTAGCTTGGCCCTAACGCTTTCCCGTTGCGACCAATCCACCGTAATGTTCTGGCGAAGATTCTCTGTAAGCTCATGGGCGATAAGCTTCAGGGTTTCATCGGTCAGTTCGCGGACAGCCGATTCATTGTCGGCCAGGGCATCGTAAAAGCGGATTTCATCTTCACTCAACCCCAGAGACTCCCCTCGTCCGGCGGCTTCCCTAAACTTCTTAGCCATCTGAATCAGCTCTTCAATGACCTGTGCGGTTTCAATGGCTCGGTTTTGATAACGCTTGATCACGTTGACCAACAGCTCGGAGAACTTTTTCTCCTGTACCACGTTGCCGGCAAAGCGGGATTTGATTTCGCCTTCCAACAGCCGTTCCAGCAACTCCACAGCCAGATTGCGTTCCGGCAAATTACGCACATCAGCTAGGAAGTCGTCATCCAGAATACCAATGTTGGGCTTGTCCAGGCCAACGGCTTCGAAGATGTCCACCACATCTTCCGAGACCACGGCGGAATTGATGATTTGCCGGATCGCCAGATCACGTTCCTCGTCGCTGCGTTTTTTCCGGCTGATGTCGGGCTTGGTCAGAATGACTTTCACCGCCTGAAAAAACGCCACTTCCTCCCGTACCGCCTTGGCTTCATCCAGCGTACAGCACAAGGTAAAGGCCTTGCTCATAGCTAGCGCGGTATCGGCAAACCGCTTCTTGCCGTCTTTCTGGCCCAAAACATGGTTGGCTGCTCCGGCCAGTCGCTTGTGACCGGTGCTTAAAAAGTCGCTGTAGTCATAGCCGTGCAGCATGCCCCGCAGAATATCGAGCTTTTCCTCCAGCACGGCATAGGCTTCGGCGGCATCGACGGTGGGGCGACCACGGCCTTGGCTGGCGGTGTAGTCCTTCAACGCCGACTTCAATTCGTTGGCGATGCCGATGTAATCCACCACCAGCCCGCCTTGCTTGTCCTTGAAAACCCGATTGACGCGGGCGATGGCTTGCATCAGGTTGTGGCCCTTCATCGGTTTATCGACATACAGCGTATGCACACACGGCGCATCAAACCCAGTCAGCCACATATCCCGCACGATCACCAAACGCAACGGATCTGCTGGGTCTTTAAAGCGCTTTTCAAGGCGCTTTTTCTGCTGTTTGCTGTAGATATGCGGACGCAGCAAAGCCTTGTCACTGGCGGAGCCGGTCATCACGATCTTGATGGCGCCTTGCTCCGGATCGTCGTTATGCCAGTCCGGCCGCAGCTTGATTATCTCGTTATACAGATGCACACAGATTTCCCGGCTCATCGCCACCACCATGGCCTTGCCGTCCTGTGCCTTGTTGCGTTCCTCGAAATGGGCGACCAAGTCCGCCGCTACACTGGCGATACGCGGCTCGGCACCGACCACCTTTTCCAGCGCAGCCCAACGGCTTTTCAAATTGGCTTTTTGATCGTCTTCCTCGTCCTCGGCCAATTCGTCGACTTCATCATCAATCTGCGGCAATTGTTCCGGCTTCAATGCCAGTTTGGCCAGCCGCGATTCAAAGTAAATCGCCACGGTCGCGCCGTCTTCCTTGGCTTGCTGCATGTCGTAAACATGGATGTATTCGCCAAACACCGCTCGGGTGTCTCGATCTTCCAACGATACCGGCGTGCCGGTAAAGGCCACGAAGGTGGCGTTGGGTAAGGCGTCGCGTAAATGCTGGGCATAGCCGACTTGATAGACGGCACTAGGTTCGGCGGCCATGGCCAGGGTGTCATCGTTGGCGCTGGGTTTGGGGGATTTGACCGTCTTGAGTTTGGCCTCAAAACCATACTGGGTGCGGTGTGCCTCGTCGGCAATCACCACAATATTGCTCCGGTCTGACAGCACAGGAAAACTGTCTTCATCGGCACCGGGCATGAATTTCTGGATGGTGGCGAAGACGATGCCACCGGAGGGCCGGTTAGCCAGTTTTGCGCGCAAGTCCTGACGGGTTTCGGCTTGCACCGGCTGTTCACGTAATAAATCCTGCCCCAGCGAGAACACCCCGAACAACTGGCCGTCCAGGTCGTTGCGGTCGGTAATCACCACGATGGTGGGGTTTTCCATCGCCGCTTCCTGCATCACTCGCGCGGCAAAACAGGTCATGGTGATACTCTTGCCGCTGCCTTGGGTGTGCCAGACCACACCGCCTTTATGATTGCCATCCGGTCGGGAGGCAGTCACCACGTGTTGAATGGCGGCCCGTACCGCATGGTATTGATGATAGCCGGCGACTTTCTTGACCAAGCCGCCGTCATCCTCGAACAGGACGAAAAAACGCAAGTAATCGAGCAAAGTCGCCGGGTTCAATAAACCGTGTATCAGCGTTTCCAGTTCGTTGAATTGGCCTAACGGATCCAGCGCCACGCCGTCGATGGTGCGCCACTGCATGAAACGTTCGGCATCGCTGGACAACGAACCCAGCCGCGCTTCGCTGCCATCGGAAATCACCAGCACCTCGTTGTACTGGAACACGTCCGGGATTTGTTCCTTGTAGGTTTGAATCTGATCGAAAGCTTTCCAGATGTCAGCTTTCTCATCGGCCGGATTTTTCAGCTCTAACAACACCATCGGCAGGCCGTTAATGAATAAGATGATGTCAGGTCGGCGCGAGTGTTTAGGTCCCTTGATGGCAAACTGGTTGATCGCCAACCATTCATTATTGGAAGGTTCGGCAAAGTCGATCAATCGCACTCTATCACCTCGGGTATCACCGTCCTTCTGATACTCCACCGGCACGCCATTGACCAACAAACGATGAAAGTGGCGATTGGCGGCTAACAGCCCCGGAACTTCAAGGTTCAACACCTGCTGCAAAGCATCTTCCCGTGCTACCAACGGAATCGCCGGGTTTAAGCGGGCAATCGCCGAGCGTAAGCGTTCGACCAACAGCACTTGCAGATAGCTTCCACGTTCTGGACTTTCACCGTCCGGAGCTAGGTTGGGGCCGTACAGCGTAGAGTATCCAACCTCAGCCAGCCAGCCGAGTGCTTCCTGTTCCAGTTGGTCTTCGGTCATGGCCTGTCTCCGATAGGCTAGTGGTGTGTGGTGCTAGTTTTCATCAGCGCGTCAGCAACTCGATGTAAGCTTGGTAACTGTAGCTGCGGTTTTTTTTCTGTCCGGTAAATTCCACCACGATTCCCAACTCCTCCAGGACTTTGACCGCCGCCGTGGCGGTTGGGAAGGTGGTGTTGAGTTTCTGACGCACCTGCTCGATGCTGAAGCGCGGCATCATCGGCAGCAGCTCAAACAAGCGATAGCTGGCCGGGCCGATTTTCGCCGCACCCAGCAGACGCCGCCGGTCCGTCGCTACTAGGCTGGCTATCGCCACAATGCTACGTTCGGCATCGGTAGCCGCTACTGCCACCGCTTCCAAAAAGAAAGACACCCAGCCCTCCCAGTCGCCATCGGTGCGGATGGCCGACAAGCGCCGGTAATACTCGCTTTGGTATTGTTTCAAGTAGCCGCTGAGATACATCAAGGGTTCCGGCAATAAGCCCCAATGCTCCATCAACGCCGCGATCAGCAAGCGGCCAATCCGGCCATTGCCATCCAGAAACGGGTGGATGGTTTCAAATTGAGCATGGACCAAAGCAATCTTCACCAACGGCGGCAAATCATCCGGCTGGCTGGCGTGAATGAAGCGTTCCACATCGGCCAACAAATCCGCCACCCGTTCCGCCGGTGGCGGTACAAACGCCGCATTACCGGGCCTGGTGCCGCCTATCCAGTTTTGCGAACGGCGCAACTCGCCGGGTTGTTTTCCCGCGCCTCTCGCCCCATTCAATAGCAAGTGGTGAGCATTGCACAACAAGCGGACGCTGATCGGCAAGCCATCGGCGGCGCGTAAATTGTCCTGCACCAGGCGGAAGGCGCGTAGGTAATTGGTGACCTCCTCCACATCGTCGGTGTTGCTGACGGCAAAGCCGGCTTCCTCATCGAACAAGTCGGTCAGCGTCGCTTGCGTGCCCTCGATCTGCGAGGTCAGCAACGCCTCTTTGCGGATCGCGCTGTAAAGCAACCAGTCCACCGATGGCACCAGTCCGGAAACCCCCGACAACCGGGCCAAGGCCAGCTCGGCGGCATGGTTCAGCGTGGAATAACTCTCAACGGCCAAAACTGGATCGTTGGGCGGTAACGGATGCGGGACAAACGCCCGCACCGGCTCGCCCAAAGTCGTGGAAGTGAAGTAATCGCCGGTGCTGCGCATGGTATGCAAATCTTCTTTAATAGAGAGTTGCCATATTAAAGCATTCTTTAATATTCGGCGCGAGTATCAAAGAAAACTTGAATAAGCGCAGGGTCGACATCTCAGACAGACTCCAGCATGGCTTCGGCTTCCGGCAGGCGGAGCTGGCCGGAAATTAGGCGGGGTAACAAGGTGTCGCGGAGGGTGGCGAGATTCCGCATTTGATCAACGTTTGTTTGCCGTCTTGACGTAATAGCATCTGCAATAACTGCAAATGCACGAATTACCATTATTGGTGGGCAAACAAATCTAAACGAACCTATACCATCTTTCGCAAGATGAAGGACTGTCGTGCCAGAAGTGTGCGCTAGCGTGTGAGATTGAAACGCATCGGTTTTGAATAGTCCGTAGAGAAACTGTCTATCACTAAGGGCAGCGTTAGGCCGAACAATTCCCACATCCAGCGAAGCAACAAGTGTTTTATACTCATCTACACCTATAACAATCGCAGGTTTTCCAATCAGCTCGGCAGCTTGAGTAACGTCTGTGTATGCGACGATCAGGTCTCCCGGCAAAACAACCTGATTCGGTTTGTAATTGCCGATGTAGGGCTTGAACCCATCGAGTCGAAAGCCTCCGCCACGCTCAAACGATTTCAGAGTTACCAGAGCAGTATCGCGGTTTTCAATGAGGTCTTTGCTGGAATATGACTTGCCTTTTACGATTTCAGCCACGTCACCAATTGGAACAGCCCGCCACCCCCTTGGCATCAATCCCAATTCCGATTCATCAAAACTATCGGGAAACAGCGCGGCGGTGGCTTCGTCCATTCCTTCTGGGGTGCGGCCTTGTTGCTTGGCGTGGACGGGATCGAAATCGACAAACCACGATTTGAACAGCGCCTGGGCAATGGCTTCGAGCGTGGCATTGGTTTCGCGCAGGAGGGAGATGCGGTCATCGAGTGCACCGACTGTTTCTGCTATTGCCTCCTGCGTGCTAATTGGTGGCAGAGTGATCGGAAGCTTTCGTTGCGCAGTTATTCCCAGATATGCCCTTGTTGAGCCAGATCCCGCCCATGCCGCCAAAGTTTCTTGAAATGGCTGCGAGTCAAAGTAATACTTGAGGAAACGGTTGTTCAGCAGTGTTGGTTTGAGGACACGGTAATAGGTAACTTGTGGCGTCAGCACCAAATACGGATAGCCCATATCCCCGACAAGCGCAGTTCGACCTATCGTCGCCTTGTGGGAAAGCAATACATCACCAGATTTGGAAAAGCCTTTACGCAAGCTTGATGCCTGCTTCTGGGAAATGAAGGCGCAGTTCGTGGTATCGACACGACCATCGTGCATATCTGAGGCCATAATGAATGGGATACCAGATGGCACAAAATCTGAAGCCTTGGGATGAATCGCACCGTGGTTGCCATCAAGGGGTGGGGCCAGAATCCCGCTTGCCACCAGTTCTTCGACCGTACATGTATGGGATTCAGAACTCATACCCCAGCCCCCTCATCATCCATCTCGCCCCATCCCTTTAGCCGTTCGGCAATTTGTTCCGGGCTGGGCAGGTCGTTGCGGTAGTCTGCCGGGAGTTGCGGGGTGACGGTGTAAGTCGCAATACCCAACGGGTGGTTGGTGGTGCGTAGCGCATATTCGACCACGGTTCTGGTTTTGCTGCGGCAAATAACGATGCCAATGGCGGGGTTTTCGCCGTCCAACCGGTGGTGCTGGTCGAGCTGATCGAGGTAGAACTCAATCTGGCCTTTGTGTTCGGGTTTGAATTCGCCAATTTTCAGTTCAATAGCGACCAGACAACGCAGGCGGCGGTGGAAGAGCAGCAGGTCAATGAAGTAGTCCTTACCATCTGCCTCCAGCCGGTACTGGTTGCCGACAAAGGCAAAATTGCCGCCCATTTCGTCAAGGAAGCGGCGCAGGTTGCGGACCAGTGCTTCTTCCAGTTCGCGCTCGGAATGCTTGTCGGCCAGCCCGAGAAAATCGAAGGTGTAGTGATCTTTGACCGCCAGCATGGCTTGCGCCTTGACGCTTTCCGGTACGGCGGCGTCAAAGTTGGTTTGCCCACTGAGATATTGCCGGTAACTTTGGTTGTCGAGCTGGTGTTGCAGCACCTTGGTTGTCCAGCCGAAACGGGCAGTGGCGCGCAGGTAAAACTCGCGTTCCAGATCCTCCTTGCAGCGGGCCATGATCAGCAGATTTTTTGCCCAGCTGATTTCTCCTATCAGTGATTGGAGAATTGGCTTGTCCTTGTATTCGCCGTAAAACTGGCGCATCGCCCACAAGTTCTGGACGGAAAACCCGTTGCGCCCCGGAAACTCTGCTTGCAAGTCGGCAGCCAGATTTTCGACAACCGACTTGCCCCAGCCTTGTTCAGACTGACGGCGGCTGATGTTTTCGCCCAACCACCAGTACAGAGCCAACAGTTCCTTGTTGACTGCCCGGAGAGCCTGATGTTGGCACTGGCGGATTTGCTTTTTGATATCGACGAGAAAGTCGCCATAACCCGCTGGCCTTGCTGGCATCACAAGACGATCAGAACTCATACCCCAGCCCTCCCAGCTTCAGCCGGATCAACTGATCGAGCTCCGCGCCTTTCGCCATCTGCTCGCCCAGCTTCTCGGTGAGCTTTTGCATCTTGTCGGCAAAGGCTTCGTCGTCATCTTCGACTTCCTCGGCACCGACATAGCGGCCGGGTGTGAGTACGTGGCCGTGTTCGGCGATGTCGGTCAGTTTGACGCTGCGGCAGTAGCCGGGAATATCTTGATAGTCGGTTGCCCCGTCTTCACCACGCCACGCTGCCACCGTCCCGGCAATGCGTTCGATAACTTCATCAGTCAATTCCGCCTGCACCCGGCTGATCATACTGCCCAGCTTGCGGGCATCGATGAATAACACTTCGCCTTGGCGGCTAACTTTTTGTTTAGACAGGAACCACAAGCAGGCTGGGATCTGGGTGTTAAAGAACAACTGACCGGGTAAGGCGATCATTACTTCCACTACGTCGGCATCGACCATCGCGCGGCGTATGTCGCCTTCGCTGTTCTGGCTGGAACTCATCGAGCCGTTGGCCAGCACGATACCGGCGCGGCCGTTGGGCTTAAGCTGGTAGAGCATGTGCTGCAGCCAGGCATAGTTGGCGTTGCCTTGCGGCGGCGTGCCGTACACCCAGCGCGGGTCGCCTTCCAGACTGCCGTGCCACCAGTCGCTGATGTTGAACGGCGGATTGGCCAGGATGAAATCGGCGCGTAAATCCGGATGTTGGTTTCGGGTGAAGGTGTCTGAAGGTTCGCGGCCCAGATTGAAGTCAATACCGCGTATCGCCAGATTCATCGCCGCCAAGCGCCAGGTGGTGGGGTTGGATTCCTGGCCGTAGATCGATACATCGCCAAGCTTGCCGCCGTGGGCTTCGATGAACTTTTCCGATTGCACAAACATACCGCCGGAACCGCAGCAAGGGTCGTAAACCTTGCCATGATGCGGGGCCAACACGGCGACCAGGGTCTTAACAATGCTGGCCGGGGTATAGAACTGGCCGCCTTTCTTGCCCTCGGCGCTGGCGAACTGGCCGAGGAAGTATTCATACACCTGCCCCAACACATCGCGGGCTTGACCGGGATCGTCGCCAAAGCCGATGGTGGACACCAAGTCGACCAGTTCACCCAGCTTGCCGTCCGGCAGTTGAGCGCGGGCGTAGCGTTTATCCAGGATGCCTTTCAGTTTGGGGTTTTCGGTTTCGATAATCGCCAGGGCGTCGTCGATGCGTTTGCCGATGTCGGCTTGCTTGGCGGCTGCACGGATGGCTTCCCAGCGGGCTGTTTCCGGCACCCAGAACACATTGACCTCTTTATAGTAGTCGCGGTCTTCCAGTTCATCGGCCAACATGTCGTCGTCGCATTCATGCAGGAAATACTCGTCGCTTTCGTCGGTAAAGCGGCGGGTGAGTTCGGCACGGCGGGCAGCGAAGGTATCTGAGATGTATTTGACGAAGATCAGGCCGAGCACCAAATGTTTGTATTCGGCGGCGTCCATGTTGGCCCGCAGCTTATCGGCGGCGGCCCAGAGTGTCCTTTTAATGTCGTCCAGCATGATTTTTAAGTGTACTAGGTAAAAAGCCTCTGATTATGTAACGAAATCAGCCCCCATTGCGTTATTTTAAACGATACCCCTTTTTAATTTTCTTGCTGCTGATTTTTTGGCTGGCCGATTCCGCTTCTTGTTCCGTGGTAAACCACTCCTTTCTGACGGTACCGGGTGAACCAACCCTACCCCATTCCTTTATCAGCGACCAATCGTCAAACAAGCCAGGTGTCACAAACATCTGATAAAAACGATGCATGTTGTTTTCGGTATCGTGCCTTTCCAGATATAGATGATTCATCAGTTACTCTCCAGAAGAGTGGATCGTATTGTCGACTTCTTGTGATTTCAACGCAGCTTCCCTAATCCGCATAATGGTTTGCCGGGTGGTTTTGAATTCCCGAGCCAACTCCGAAACGTTGCTGCCAGCGGCCAAGCGTTTGACAACGTCAGCACGGGCTTCGGCATTAAGTGCCGGCGGCCGTCCGAACTGTTTACCCGCCGCCTTCGCGCGACTAATGCCGGCTTGGGTTCGCTCAATTAACAGGTCACGCTCAAATTCAGCGACCGCTGCAATGACCTGCATAGTCATCTTGCCGGCAGAACTTGTTAGATCAACCCCGCCTAACGCCAGACAATGGACCCGCACCCCAAAATCCGAAAGGTGCTCGACCGTGGCTCTGACATCCATGGCGTTGCGACCGAGTCGATCCAGTTTGGTCACCACCAACACATCGCCCGCTTCCAGCCGTTCGATCAGTTTATTAAAACCTGGTCGTTCTTTAGCCGCGACTGAACCACTGATACTTTCTTCAATCAAACGATGTGGCTGAATGGCAAAACCAGCAGATTGAATTTCCCGGCTTTGATTTTGGGTAGTCTGGTCCGTGGTCGACACTCGACAGTAGGCAAAGACGCGTGACATGCGCTAATTCCGTCCGAAAGGGATGTACGAATTATAACACATGTACGAAATCCGTTTTGACTACTTGTGACTTTCCGAAGCCGTTGTCAGCAGTCATTAGCAAAGCTCGCGTATTACCTTGCTATCCACAAACTAAAATGTCATAGTCGATGACAGCAGCCATCTAACCCGATGTCAGTAAGCTGCAAATTGTTAAAGTCGACGTCAGCACGTCGCAAAGGGGGCACTATGACTGACCTTTCTCAGATTGCAGAATGCGAATGGAATGAAGCGTATCGCCGTGCTGTCGTCTTGCGTCCGTTGTTTGAAATCCAGTATTGTTCTCGCGAGAAAGCGCATGAAGCCGCCGTTGAATTGGGGTTATCCGAAAGGCAGGTGTACCGGCTAATTCAACGGTTACGCGAGTCCGGCGGCGAACTCACTGCGCTATTGCCGGGTGGCTCCAATGGTGGGCGAGGTAAACAGCGACTTGCCGCACCTCGCGAAAATTTGCTCCGTGGCCTGATAGCCGAAATTTTTCTTACGCGGCAAAAACGGTCAGCAGCCGAACTCGTGTTTGCAATCCGGAATCAATGCTTAAAAGCTGGATTAGCGCCGCCTTCTGAGAGTACTATCCGCCGCCGCTTGAAAACCTTATCTCCGGCTGAACACTGTCAACGCGGCGAGCCCCATCCTGAAATCAAGCCGATTTACGGCATCACGCCAACCTCTGATATTCCCCTTGACTGGCTACAAATAGACCATACGCCAGTCGATCTGATTATCGTCGATCCAGTGGATCGTTCACCGATTGGCCGACCATGGCTAACGGTGGCCATTGACGTTTTTAGTCGCTGCATTGCCGGGTTCCATCTATCGCTTGAGGCGCCCTCGGCCACCAGTGTTGGCCTTTGTCTGGCCCTGGTAGCCAGTGATAAGGCGCCGTGGTTACAACAGCGGGACATTGAAGCAAGCTGGCCCGTCAACGGTAAGCCGCGTCGTATCGGCGTCGATAACGCCTCAGAATTTCATTCGCTAGCATTTGAACGGGGCTGTGCTCAGCATGGCATTGCCATCGAATGGCGACCACCTGGCCTGCCTCATTACGGCGGAGTCGTCGAGCGCGTTATTGGCACGTTGATGCAGCTAGTTCATGCTTTGCCCGGTACAACCTTTTCAAATCCAACCCAACGCGGTGGCTATGATAGTGACAAGACGGCCTGTCTAACACTTGAGGAACTTGAACGCTGGTTTGCCGTCGCGATTACCAAGTATTACCACCTGCGGCCGCACGAAGGTATGGATGACGATATTCCCTTGCATCGCTACCAGCAAGGTCTCCAGTCGCTTATTGCCGCCAACAAAACGATACCAATACCACGTGACCCACGCACCTTCCTGATCGACTTCCTGCCAGTAGTGCGCCGCTCTTTACAACGGGACGGTATTACGATTGATCACATTACTTACTACAGCAATGCGCTACGTCCATGGATACAGTTGCGCAATCAGCCAACTCCTTTGCTGATTCGCCGCGATCCCCGCGATTTGTCACGAATTTTCGTGCTTGATGAAGAGCATAATGTCTACCTGGAAGTACCGTATCGCATGTTGTCTCGACCGGCTATCAGCCTATGGGAGCACAAACTAGCGCGAAAACGTCTGCGTGAACAGCGACGCACTGCGGTCGACGAAGCCAGTTTGTTCGCCGCCATTGATGAAATGCGTGAGATTGAGCGTAAGGCCGAGACGCTTACGCGCACAGCCCGCCGCAACCGGACGCGCCGCCAATTGGGTTCGAAGCTAGAGAGGGAGTCATCTCAAATTGAGAATACCACGTCGACAGTTGATATTGGTCCAGTACGCCCGTTTGATGACATCGAAGCATGGTAAGCCTTAGCCATTTAGGTCCAGAAGCGCGCTCACTGGCCATGTTACCCAGTGCAGAGCGTCTAGCTCGCCTTCGAATCGAGCGATGGATCGGCTACACCTGTGCCCACCAAGCATTGTTACAACTTGAAGCGTTACTTTCCGACGAGCCTGGCAAACTGCGTCCGAAAAACATCCTTATAGTAGGCCCAAGCAACAACGGCAAAACCATGATTGCCGAAAAGTTTCATCGCGCGCATCCCCAGCGGATGTCAGAGGACGGTGAACACGAGGTCATTCCGGTCCTCATGCTACAAATGCCAGCCGAGGCAACCGCTAACCGACTACACACCGCATTGCAGGCTACACTGGGTACGCCAGTTGGCTTTTATGGTCGGCACGACGTGCGTGAGGCCTTGACATTACGACTGATGCGAACCGTCGGCGTCCGCATGCTGATAATTGACGAGGTACACAATTTACTCGGCGCAACGGCTAGGCGGCAACGCGAACTGTTGAATCTGCTCCGTTTTATTGGCAACGATCTGCGCATTCCTATCGTTTGCCTGGGTATCCGTGACGCTTATCTTGCGATTCGTAGCGACGACCAGCTTGAAAATCGGTTTCATCCTCTGTTACTACCACTCTGGGAGGCTGGCGAGGAATTAGCACGTCTGCTGGCCAGCTTCGAAACTGTTTTGCCCTTGCGTGAACCCTCACATTTAGCAACTGCACCGCTGTGCGAGCTGATTTTGCGGCGATCTGAAGGTACTATTGGTGAAATTACCGCACTCTTGAACAGTGCCACGGTAGCTGCGCTATTGCAGGGAGAAGAACGCATTAATTGCGCCGTCATTGAGCGCGCTGATTATCATCCTCCTAGCGTGCGTCGGCGCATGGTTGAGCGGGAATTGCGTTGAGTGCAAAAGCGCTGGCCGTTGCATCCGAAACCTCATGATGCCGAAACGTTAGAACACTATGTCCGCCGACTGGCTGAGTGTTACGGTGTTCGTTATGAACTCTTTTGCCTTCGCGCTCTTGGTATCCCTGTCGCCGATAGCCGAGCGAGACAATTTCAGGCTCCCACACCGGAACTACTCCAGCGACTATCCAATGGCACGGGAATTTCTGTTGAACTGCTTGAGCAGATGACTTGGCGGCGTGTTTGGGATCGACTTATGGACAAAGTGCGTCAATATGTAGAAACTGCTGAAGGCAAAGCTGCGTTAGAACTTGTCGCGAACAGGCGGTTGGTAGGAAATCCACCGCATAAATGAATAATCAGCATCATTCAACAATATCCGTGAGGCTGGCATGGCTAAAGACGTTCAAATGTCCATCAAGATGGAGCACGAATTACGCGACCGTTTCATGGTCATTGCAGCGGTTCACCGATGCCCAACCGCTCAGATCGCAGTTTCGGCCACTTGTTGACGGTCGAAGTTTTTGAAATCCCTCAATTGACTGGCTGATTATCCCGTCACTGCTGCCCGTGTTATATCGGGATAGTTAGCGACCATTTTAATTAATCCTGAACTTTAGAGAAGTGGCTATCGCTTCTCGAGATCGTGTCTATGATGATTGGGTAACTTGTGGGATTGTTGAAAGGGTAACTATTGACGATGCCAAATTGCTTTGGCAGAAAACGCCAGAAGAAAGAAAAAACGAGATTCTCTGGGAAGTGCCCGACACCCTTCGTGAACAAGTTGCAGGTATTCAGGAACCAGATTTTGCTGACTTTTTAGCAAGCCACTACCAGCATCCCAATTCGAAAAATTGTTGAAACTCGGCTGTAACTGTTTTTCAAAGTAATCCGATAGTATTTTGGGCTTTGTGTCTAAGCTCCCCCGGCTTGTTAATGAGTGACACCAGTGATTAAAACAGAGGTGGTGCCGGAGCGTGGGAACGATGATTAATCTGGGTTCGCCCGGCTAAGCGGCGGCGGTTTGGTTTGCGCGCAAATTAACACAATTGCTTAGCCAAGACGCGGATAAGCTAATCGCTCCCGTCAAAACCCAACTTTTAACTTTTCCAGCAACTGGTTTACTTCCGGATTTGTCGCCGCCGAGTCCTGGTAAACCGCAAAAATCGTGCGCCGAATTTCCGGATCGGATAAATACCGGGTTTTGAGCTTATCGCCCCGCTTCGGCACACTGAATTCCGGCATCAACGCCACGCCTAACCCGGCCCGCACCATGCTCAATATCCATTCCTCGCTGTTGCTTCTATAAGCCGCATAGAGATTGATCTGCCGGCCCAGGCAAACGCCGCGCAAGGTTTCGCGTAATTCGCAGTTTAGGCGATCCAGATAAGGCTCGGATTGGATGGTCGCCAAATCGATGACCTCCAATTGATTGAAGCGATGCTTGTCGTTAAAAACCACTACATAACGCTCCTCGTACAGCTTTAAGGACTGTAAATGCGCCGGCAGCGGCGAGGTCGGCGCACTGACCATCAAATCCAGCCTTCCCTCATCCAATTGCTGCGCCAGATTACACTCGTTATCCACCACCAGTTCCAATTCCACATGCGGCCGTTCTTGCTGGAAGTCGGCAAAGAACGTGCTGAGATGTTGCGCGGCAATAGTAGCCATCACGCCTATGCGCAGCGGCACGGTGTTCAAGCGGCTGAAGCGGACAGCCTCGGCCTTGATGGTTTGCGCCTCGTGAAAAATCTGCCTCAGGGTCGGCTCCACCAAACGCCCCAGCGATGTCAAACGACAGCCGCTGCGTTCGCGGCTGAATAACTCCCCGCCCAGTTCGTCCTCCAGCTTTTTAATTGCTTGCGTCAACGACGGCTGCGCAACAAAAGCCGATTGCGCGGCCCGCGTAAACGATCCCTTATCGCATACCGCCAGAAAATAGCGTATTTGTTGCATTTCCATATCTACCCCAATTGAATAGGAAAAACCTATTGTTTCATAGAAAACCGGTATTTTACTAATTGGAAAAATAGGCGTTTCATAGCATCTACTTTTTACAAAAACATTCGAGAAACCTATGAAAGCAGCAAAATTAATTGTGATGTACCCAGTACCGACCGATCTGGAAACCTTCGAACGCCGCTATGCCGACGAACACGTGCCGATGGCCGTGGAAAAGTTGGCTGGGAAGACCCGCTTCGTCGCCTCTCTGATCAAATCCAATGCCGACCAAAGCGCCGCGCAGTTTCATCGTATCGCCGAAGTGTACTTCCCATCGATTGGCGATTTACAAGCCTGCCTAAGTTCGCCCGGCGGCCAGGAAACGGCGGCGCATGCGGTGGATATTTCCAGCGGCGGCGCGCCGACGTTTTTGATTTCCGAAGTGGAAACCTTCGATTTCTAATTGCGTTGATCAGCTTAAGTTAAATGCTTTGCTGGAGGAAACCGATGAACACCGGACATAACCGTTATAAAAGCCAGGGCGCAAAGATAGCCTTGATCTTGGCGCTAACGTGCCTACCCTTGGGCAATATCCACGCTCATCGCGGCGCGGCCGAAGTGGTCGACAACTGCAATGCGCGAGTGGGCTTTGAACGCGTGCATCTTACGGCGTATACCCCGACATTGTCCGGCAACCTGGAATACTGCAACATCATTCCAGGCGTCGGCCCCACCAAGTTAGTGTTCGATTACGAGGGCAAAAGCCTGCGCCATGTCAGCGTCGAATTCGAGATCACCAAAGAGCCGGATGGTACTCGGGTGTTTTATCGAGAACCACAAAAAGTCAAAACCGGCACGGCGAACCTCTCGGTGGACTTTAGCCGTTATGGCGCCGGCAATTACTTGGCGCATATTGCTATCGTTGATAAGGATAAGCGCCTGGATACCCATATTCCGTTCTCCGTCGGGCTGGAGTCGGTGCCGGGTAAAA
>Ga0123398_1072845_pt1 | contig 52446 bp, 51 predicted proteins | sample T5LHNO3metaT_FD_89926 | JGI IMG/M metagenome (GOLD analysis project Ga0123398, IMG submission 89926) | Methane-oxidizing artificial microbial communities from Washington, USA to study methane cycling - T5-LHNO3 metaT (Metagenome... | ecosystem: Engineered > Modeled > Simulated communities...
CCAAAATCCAGCCTTGGAAGCATCCGTACTTTGGAAATTCTCGATGCCGTTTGCTGGCAAATTGCCAAAGCGCAACAACCATGCACAGGTGACCTAGCAAGAGAAAGCCATCCGCAATTGAAATGTGTGTCCCAAATGCACCGCTCGCGTCGCTATTGGCTTGAATCAACGCACCAAGACATTGTGATGCGATAGCAACTACATAATAGATCCACGGGCTACGCACTTTTGGCTGATAATGGTTTACGCCCCAGCCAGCGCAAAGTAAGCTATAGAAAACAATCGTAAAATACAAGGTATCGCGCATACCAAACTGAGCCGAGAACGGTATCAATAAAGTAGCCAATGCGCCTAGTGTTAAGTACGCCTTCCAACTCACCATAATATTTTTATTCTTAAAGTCGCCACACAAACCCATGGCGTGCGTTGAGTGAATATTGCCAACCCCTACCATCATTACTACGCAATTTAACTGCCCATTAAACGCTTGCTTATTCAGAATCAAAAGTAAATGATTGTTAATTTTTAAATATTTGAGGCAATTCAAGCACTTGTTAAGCTTTAAACACCCACAACAGCGTAAAATATAGCCCTCAAAAGCTCTATTAACGCCTCCGCACGTTATAATGAGTAACTACAGTAATAATTAGCGCACATGATTAAACACTTACCAGACAACCACTCCAATAACTTTATTAAGTTACGCAACAGCCTCATCAGCGCCACCGGCAAAGCCATTGGCGATTACAACATGATTGAGGAAGGCGACACCGTGCTGGTCTGTATGAGCGGTGGCAAAGACAGTCACGCCATGTTGATGATTCTGCTAGCACTGCAAGAGCGCGCACCGATCAACTTCAAGCTTATTGCCATGAATTTGGATCAGAAACAACCTGGGTTTCCAGCAGATATTCTGCCTGCGTATTTTGAAAAACTAGGCGTTGAGTACCGCATCGTAGAAGCGGACACTTACTCTATCGTCAAAGAAAAGATTCCCGAGGGCAAAACCACCTGCAGCCTTTGCTCGCGCTTACGTCGCGGCATTATCTATACCACTGCGCAGCAGCTGGGTGCAACCAAAATTGCGCTAGGCCATCACCGTGATGACATTGTAGAAACGCTGTTCTTAAATATGTTTTTTGGTGCAAAAATGAAAGCCATGCCGCCTAAACTTGCGACTAACCGCGGCCAGTTTATGGTGATTCGCCCGCTCGCTTATTGCGCTGAAAAAGACATTGCGAGCTATGCACGCCAAATGGAGTTCCCAATTATTCCTTGTGATTTATGTGGCAGCCAAGAAAATCTACAGCGCCAAAAAGTCAAAGACATGCTTAACCTTTGGGAGCGTGAACAACCTGGTCGCATCAACAATATTTTCCGTGCGATTGGTAATGTAGAGCCATCGCACCTCACCGATTTTGATTTGTATGATTTTAAAAACCTGAGTCAAGCCAAGCCAGAGGACGAAGACCCGCTATTTGGTGATATTGCCAACGAAGGCGCTGCGCTGAACATTGCGACTGATGACGGCAAACGCATTGAATTTGCTAGAAAGATACAATCTTAATTAATTTTTTTATCGCTTCATTGGTTTTTATAGACTTTATACCCGCCTGATGTTGTCTATCCGGCAGTTAGCTTGCTATTATCTACCACAACCCTTACACCCTAGGTTTAAATGTCTAAACTGCTCATTGTTGAATCTCCCTCCAAAGCAAAAACGCTCAAAAAATACTTAGGCAGCGATTTTGAAGTACTGGCCTCTTATGGCCATGTGCGCGACCTCATTCCAAAAAATGGGGCGGTGGATCCTACACAACAATTTGCGATGAAATATGACATCATCGACCGAAATAGCAAACACGTAGACGCCATTGCCAAAGCGGTGAAAGTTGCAGACAGCATCTACCTGGCAACCGACCCGGACCGTGAAGGGGAAGCCATTTCATGGCATATCGCAGAGATATTGGCAGATAAAAAATTACTCAAGAACAAGCTGCTCAAACGTGTGGAATTTAACGAGATCACACAAACGGCCGTGAAATATGCGATTGATCATCCACGCGATATCGCCATGAACTTGGTCAATGCGCAACAAGCACGCCGTGCATTGGATTATTTGGTGGGTTTTAATTTATCGCCATTGCTATGGAAAAAAATCCGCCGTGGATTATCTGCAGGCCGCGTGCAAAGCCCAGCATTACGCTTGATAGTGGAACGTGAGCTAGAAATCGAAGCGTTTACCTCGCAAGAATATTGGTCTATTCATTTAGATGCGTTAAAACACGCGCATCGTTTTAATGCCAAGTTAATTCAACTTAATGGCGAAAAAATAGAACAATTCAGCGTGATTAATCATGACCAGCAAGCAGATATTGTGGGTAAATTACTCATCGCTTCTGCTGGCAAAACCACCGTCAGCCGTGTCGAGAAAAAACAACGCAGCCGCAGCCCTGCTGCACCATTTACCACCTCTACATTGCAACAAGAGGCAGTGAGGAAGCTAGGATTTACTACCAGCCGTGCCATGCGTATTGCCCAGCAATTGTATGAAGGTATTGATGTAGGCAGCGGTACAGTGGGTTTAATTACCTACATGCGTACTGACTCCTTCAGCTTGGCTGCAGAAGCCGTGATGCAAATCCGCGATTACGTGAAGAAGAATTTTGAGGCGGATTATTTGCCAAAGTCGCCCATCATGTACAAAACCAAAGCCAAAAATGCACAAGAGGCGCATGAGGCGATTCGCCCCACTGATATCTTCCGCAGCCCAGCTAGCGTGCGTCAATACTTGAATGACGAACAATTCAAATTGTACGAAATGATTTGGAAACGTACGTTGGCATGCCAAATGACACAGGCCAAGTATGATGCAGTGAGCGTAGACCTATCCGTGGGTACCGATGCCACATTATTCCGTGCATCTGGCCAAACCTTAGTGTTCCCTGGCTTTATTGCGGTGTACATGGAAGGCACCGATGACGCTGAAGAAGAAAGTGAAGCCAAATTACCGCATCTTGAAACTGGTGAAGTACTCAACGTCGAAAAAATCTATGGCGATCAACATTTTACCGAGCCACCACCCCGCTACTCAGAGGCCAGCTTGGTGAAAGCGCTTGAAGAGTATGGCATAGGCCGCCCTTCCACTTACGCCAGTATTATCAGCACATTACAAGACCGTGAATATGTATTGCTGGATAAAAAACGCTTTACGCCCACCGATGTGGGTCGTGTGGTGAACAAGTTTTTGACTGAACACTTTACGCAATATGTGGATTACGACTTTACGGCCAAACTAGAAAATGAGCTGGATGAAATTGCCGAAGGCAATCGTGACTGGATTCCGGTCATGGATAAATTCTGGCAAGGATTCAACCAACAAATCATCAACAAAGCCGATGTAGACAGACCGGGCAATGAGCTAATTGATGAGCTTTGCCCAAAATGTGGCAGACAGTTACAAAAGCAGCTTAGCCGATTTGGTACATTTATTGGCTGTACCGGCTACAACGCAGAACCGAAATGTGATTATAAACGCAGCATGAATGGTGCCGCACAAGCAGGCTCTGATCCTGTGACTATTGGTACGGATGCTGAATCAGGCAAAGAGATTTACTTAATGAATGGTCCTTATGGCCCTTATTTACAAGTGGGCGTTGCAGTCGAAGGTGAAAAGAAAAAACCAAAACGCGTCAGTATTCCTAAAGAGGTGCCACTCGCTAACGTCAATATTGATATTGCTAATATGCTTCTGTCATTGCCACGTGATCTAGGACAACATCCGGAGACGGGTAAAAAGATTGTCGCCAACATTGGTCGCTTTGGCCCGTATGTGAATCATGATGGCAAATTCAAATCTATTCCAAAATCAGAAAGCGTATTTAGTATTGATTTAGCCGGTGCTGTGACATTACTTGCAGCAGCCAACACTGGCCCTGCACCTATCGCTGACTTAGGCCCGCACCCAAGTGGAGAGGGGCGTATTGAAGTATATGCAGGACGTTATGGTCCATATGTACAGCATGCCAAAGTACGTGCCACACTGCCTAAGAGCGTTACACCAGAAGAGTTAACCTTGGAAGAAGCATTAGCGCTGCTGACAGAAAAAGCGGCTAAAGAAACACCTGCGAAGAAAACCGGTACCAAAAAGACTACGGCTAAGAAAACAACGACGGCTAAAACCACCAAAACAGAAACTGCAACAATCATAAAAGCAGGGGCTGCTAAAAAAGCGACTGCAAAAAAAGTCAGTGCTAAGAAAACCGCGACTAAGAAATCTTCCACTAAGAAACCGGGCGCAGCAGCTTAACTGTTCGCTAGCACATCACTTTCACCCATAAAAAAACACGCTAGTAAGCGTGTTTTTTTATGCATCTTATTATGAGGATACCACTGGCTTACTCTAATCAATCATACTTAAATGAATGTCGCCGCCAATGCATCTCTCTCTAATTAATATCGGATGAAATAGTGGCTGTTTGACCTAAAGTCACGGGCACCACATCGGCATCTTGCGCCTGAGTAGGCTTCGTCTCGGTATTATGCTCAATCCATTTTCTCACACGGTTTGCATCACCAATTCTGGAATATTTTCCATAAGAATCCAGTAGCACGATAATCACCGGCTCACCTGCCAATTGCGCCTGCATGACCAAACAGCGCCCTGCCTCGTTGATAAATCCAGTTTTAGATAGACCAATCACCCAATCACTATTGCGTACCAAACTATTGGTATTGTTAAAGTGCGCTAAGCGGCTGGACAAATTCACATCGTAAGAGGACATCGTACTGATATTACGAATCTCATCATAATGGTAAGCCGCATTGACCATTTTCGCTAAGTCCTCAGCCGTAGAGACATTACTGCTATCCAAACCGGTTGAGTCAGAAAAATGTGTATTGACCATACCCAAGCTCATGGCTTTCTGGTTCATGTCACGAATAAACTGTGCGCGACCCGCTGGGTAAGTAGAAGCGAGCGCAGAGGCAGCTCGGTTCTCAGAAGCAATCAAGGCAAGGTGCATCAACTCATGGCGACTCAAGCGTGTACCAATAGGCAATCTTGAAGAAGTGCCTTTTAAGTAATCGACATCCTCATTGGTAACGGCCACTTCTTCCAGTAAATTAGCACCAGAATCTAATACCACCATTGCCGTCATCAGTTTGGTAACAGAAGCAATCGGTGTTGGCGCATTGGTATTCTTGGCATAAATCACTTCATTGGTATTCTGATTAATGACCAATGCTTTGGCTGAAGCTAAATTCAGCGGGCTAATACCATCGTAATTGTCAGGCGCATACGCATAGGCCTGATTAATAGAATAAGACTTACGTAACTTCACATTCACGCGTGAAGCTTTGTAGCGGGTAACGCGTTGCACTTTAGCACGCGAAGATTTGGATGATACTTTATGCTTTACAGAAGAGACTGTAGAAGCTTTACGGTGCTTTTTACTTGCAGCCTCACCTTGTAACGGTGTGAGCGCTAGCCCAACCACCATGTATAGCAACGTTAAATGTTTGAGAAAATATTTCATTACGGCACCGTATACAGTCAATCAACTTGAGTCTAATTTTAATCAAAATTCATTTATTGTCAATACTTTACATGTGATTTGTAAAATTATTATTAAGTAATGAGTGTTTTTTGTTTTTTAGCAACGCTATGTTTATGTAGGTTGCTTTATGGCAAAATTATCAGACCGTTCATTTGAAAAATAAATTCATGAAATTTCCTGATCATTTGCTATACACCAACGAACATATGTGGACACAAGCACAACCCGATGGTACTTGGCTGGCTGGTATTAGCGATTATGCGCAAGACATGCTGGGTGATGTGGTGTTTGTTGATCCACCCAAGGTAGGCACAGCGATTAGCGCAGGCAAACCTTGCGGCTTGGTGGAGTCCGTCAAAACAGGCTCGGATCTACATGCGCCATTAGATGGCAAAGTCATTGAAATCAATGAAAGCGTACTACAATCGCCAGAAAATCTGAACGACAAGCCATATACGCATTGGATTTTTAAGTTCGAGGCCAGCGATGCCACGCAAGCCAGCACATTACTCTCGGCGGCCGCTTACAAAGCACTGGTTGACGCTTAACGATTTATAAACGGCCTAGTGCGCAGGCCGTTTTGAATTAACCCTGTTTTGGCAGGGTTAGTGTGACGCGCGCCAGCATGCTGACCAGCTCCTCCTCTGCTTTGACCAACAACGCTTTTTCAAACACTGGCAACTCCACATCCAGCATGCGCTCTACCTGTTGTGACAATAGCAATTGAATCTCAGGCAAATCTGCATTTAACGCATGGTTAAAATCTTGGCGCACCGTATCAGCACTGTGTCTTAGCTCTTGCTCTACCTGTATGCGGATACGCTCAGATGCCTCGGCAATCAGTGTTTCTTGAGAAACTTTCAAATGCTGATTGGCATCCTCAGTCAGCGTATTGGCATAGGTCGATAGCGTTTGCACTAACTCCTGCCCTAAAGTCTGCGCTAGCTGTGAGGCACTTTCTTGCGACTCAGCCAGTTTATCTTTGTAAAACACATTGATTTCACTGATGGCGCTTTGTCGATGCTGTGAAACCTCTTCTTGCATGAATGTGCCTACATGCGTTTGTACAGCAGCCATCAATGTCGTTTGCATCTCAGACTGCGCTTGCTGCACATACTGCTCAAGCGCTTGCGTGAATTTTTCTTGTTGCGCAGCAATCTCTTCAAACAATCGGGTTTGTGTTTGCTCTGAATAGGCATTCACGGCATATTTAAAAATATCTTCTGAAGCTGTTTCGCTATCTGCAATCTGCGTTTTCAGCTTAGCCGTGGCCTCTTCTTGCAGCGCGACAATCTGCGCACGTGAGGCTGCTTCAACACGCACAATTTCTGCCTCACTCAGCTCCGTCACTTTATGGCTTAACGCATCTTCTGCAGACGCTAACAATGTTTGCGATTGCGTCGTCAAGGCTTGTGCATACTCGTCATGGTCGTGTTGTAGCTTTTCAGTGAGCGTGTGCTCGAAAGCAACTCTGGCGTATTGTTGCTCACTTAAGCTAGACGATAACGTAGCTTGCATAGGCAAAATCACTTCTTGCTGCAGCTGCTCGGCCACTTGTCTGGTGACCTCTGCCGTCACATCATCAGACACCTGATGTGTAATTGCCGTTGCTTGTGTGTTGAGTTGTGCTGATAAGGTTGCCAACAATTGCTGGCTAAGTGTTTCTGTAATCCGCGCTTCTAATATAGGGGTAAGTGTCTCAATCACCTCTTGTGTAATGAGCGGCCTCAGCTCATTCGCAATCATTTGACGCAGTTCTGGCGTGACCTCAATCACATCTGGCACTGATTTGACCGATTTGGTTTTATACACTTCCGTTAAGACGGGAATCTCTTGAGTATCCACACATTACTTTCTTACACACTTCATTGAATGTACCCAATTTATATGGATTTTTTCAACATATCAACTGATTTAATGTCGTATCCACGGTCACGGTAAAAAGCAAAGCGCTTACGTGCCTCAGCTTTATCCAGCTCATCCAATCCCACCAACTCGAATAAATGTTTGAAGCGGCTGAACATCGTCAACTGCATGGGTTGTAAATTGATTAATAGGTCATCTTGCTGCACCCGCTGTGCTTGCCACTCCACCAATACTGGCGTGGCTTGTGCCAGTGCATGGTTTGCCAGCACATTAGCATTAAAAGCCGTTGGCTCAAACTGCCATACTTGATCACTTAACACATTTGCGGTCGCTTCATCGGCCGTAAATAACGTGACTTGACGGTGTTGCCGTAACGCTTTTTGCACCAGTTGATTGACGAGCAAGGGCTTATCCGCCACATTAAAATAAAACCCGATACTCGTCATTCACTTACCTGCCTATATGATTTATTTTGTGTGCTCGGTTATTTTGTTTTGTGTGCTCGTTGCATCAAAAAAGTCGTCAGCAAAGGTACTGGACGGCCGGTGCCGCCTTTTTCTTTACCTGATTTCCATGCGGTACCAGCAATATCCAAATGCGCCCAATCGTATTTTTTGGCAAAGCGTGATAAGAAACACGCAGCAGTAATGCTACCGCCGGCACGTCCACCAATATTTGCCATGTCGGCAAAGTTACTGTCCAACTGGCTTTGGTAGTCATCCCAAAGCGGCATATGCCATGCACGGTCATACGATTTCTCGCCTGCGTCCAATAGTTCTTTGGCAAGGCCATCATTGTTGCTAAATAAACCGCTAGCATGGTTACCCAATGCAATCACACAAGCGCCAGTCAATGTAGCAATATCCACCACGGCACTCGGCTCAAAACGCTCAGCATAGGTCAATGCATCACATAAAATCAGGCGCCCTTCGGCATCGGTATTCAACACTTCAATGGTCAGGCCAGCCATACTAGTGAGCACATCACCCGGCTTCAATGCATTGCCGCTCGGCATATTGTCGCAAGTCGGGATAATACCGATCACATTCAACGGCAAATCCAGCTCGCCAATTGCTTTAAACGTACCCAACACGCTGGCAGCGCCACACATGTCATATTTCATCTCATCCATCTCCGCACCTGGCTTGAGTGAAATGCCACCGGTATCAAAGGTGATGCCTTTGCCCACTAGCGCCACTGACTTCTCGCTCTTTTTACCTTTGAGATGCTGCAATACAATTAATTTTGGCGGCTCTAAACTACCCTGCGCCACACCCAAAAATGAGCCCATGCCCAATTTTTCGATTTGCGCTTTATCCAGCACCTCTACCTTAAAGCCATAGTCTTTGGCTAACTTTTTGGCCTGTTCACCCAAATAGGTAGGCGTACAAATATTGGGTGGCAAATTGCCTAAATCTTTGGCAAGGCGCACACCTTTGGCAATGCTCAGACCATTATTCACGGCATGTTCAGCAGCTGTAGTTTCCGCTTTCTCTACCTGCACAATCACTTTATCCAACGCGTGCTCTTGTGGCTTTTTCTCTTTAATGGCATTCACTATATAGGTCGCGTCCTGCACGGTCTCTACCAAATGCGCCACTTTGGCTTGAATGTCTGATTTTTTAATGCTGAGCTCGGTTAAAGTGAAACCCACATTTTGTACGCCTTTAGGCAACGCCTTAACGGCAGCACGTACCGCTTGGCGATAATGACGCTCTGTAAACTCTGCCGCTTTACCCAAGCCCACTAGCAACACACGGGTAGCCACCACATTGGGTACTTGATGCAACACCAGCGTAGACGCCAGCTTGCCTTCCATATCTCCGGATTTCAGCACTGTGCTAATCGCCTGGTTGGCGGCTTCGTCCACCTGCTTTGCACTGTCGGATAATTTACGCCCTTCAAACACCCCCACTACCAAACAATCCGTACGCAGTTTTTCAGGATTCCCGTTTTTTATGCTAAATTCCATATCTATCCTTAATCCATTAAATTATTCATCATCAACCTTAATTATCTAGCGTTTTGACTTGAATTCAAAGCGCGGCGTTCAAATTGAAAATATTTAAAAAATCATTGTCGTTAGAGCTGATTAGCACAGCCGGTGGCATTTTCTTGATTCTCCTAGGCATTGTGATTGCGCAACGTGCCGGATTCTTGGTGCGCTCTGTAGCCAAGGGCTTTATCCCTAACGACGCGATTGGCACTTTGCTTGGGTTTAACATGATTAAATTCTTGCCGATGATTCTCTCATTGGCCATTTTTCTGGCCGTATTGCTCACACTCACGCGCTGGCATCGCGATTCCGAAATGGTGATCTGGTTTAGCGCCGGGTTGGGGCTTAACCAATGGGTGCGCCCCATACTCAGCTTTGCACTGCCTGTCATTTTAATTATTACGCTGCTTAGCTTACTGGTTATGCCATGGGCCACGCAAAAAGCGGAAGAGTATCGTGTGCAGCTTAAAAACCGCGATGAGCTGTCTTCGGTCAGCCCTGGCGTGTTTAAAGAATCGCGCAATGGTGACCGCATCTATTTTGTCGAGAGCTTTGATAAGCTTGGATTTGAAGTTAAAAACATTTTTGCGCAAACCACGCAGCATCAAAAAACCGGGGTCATTGTAGCTGCCTCAGGCAACCGCGAAAAAGACAAAAATGGAGATAACTTTTTAGTGCTGGAAAAAGGCCGCCGCTACGAAAGCAAGCCTAATAGCTCAGAAGTCTCCACCACAGAATTTGAACGCTATGCCATCCGTATCGAAACCAAAGAATCGGCACCGGAACCTAACACCACCCAAGGCAAGTCCACGCAATCTCTGCTCACCGACAATAAATCTGCCGACAAAGCAGAATTGCAGTGGCGATTAGCGATCCCGATTTCTGCGTTTATTTTAGTATTGCTTGCCATACCACTGAGCTTTGTAGATCCACGCGCCGGTCGCTCATTGAACATTATGTTTGCGCTGCTGATTTTTATTGTATACAACAACATACTGAGTATTTTCCAAGCCTGGATTACACAAGACAGAATCTCGCACATTGTTGGATTATGGCCAGTGCATCTCATATTTCTGGCACTCACTTTTTATTTATTCTATCGTCGCAACCATTTATTGCCATTGTTACCACAATGGTTTAAAAAGCGCGCGCTTAGCTCTACCCATTAATTAATGTCATGAATATTTTTAACCGTTATTTTTGGCAAGAAACCAGCTTCAGCATTTTGATGATTATGCTCGGGCTACTCGCCATGTTTTCATTCTTTGACTTGATCCAAGAGCTTGATAGTCTTGGGCGCGGCAATTACGGCATTAACAATATGCTGGTGTTTGTATTGCTGAGCGTACCAGGCCACATTTACGAAGTAGTGCCAGTCGCGGTACTGCTTGGCATGATGTATAGCCTAGGCACTTTGGGTGGCAACTCCGAACTCATTGTCATGCGTGTCAGCGGCTTATCATTACAGCAAATTGGCTATGCACTGATTAAAATTGGCCTATTGTTTACTGTCATCACTTTTTTAGTCGGTGAACTCATTGCGCCGATTAGCGAAAAAATGGCGCAGCGCATGCGCATTAAAGCGACCGACTCTGTTGTGGCACAAGACTTTAAGTCAGGCCTATGGATTAAAGACGGCAAAAGTTTTGTCAACGTAGAAACTGTGTTGCCAGATGCGACTCTGCTCAATGTGCATATCTATGAATTTGATGAGAAATTTAGGTTACGTAGCATCAGCAATGCCAAACAAGGAAGTTACAGAGACGACAAATGGGGCTTAAAGGAAGTCACACAAACGCAGTTTAATTATCAAAAGAAGCTTGAAGAAAATTCGGTACAAACCGCATTTTTTGACAAAGCCAATTGGAAGTCTCTCATTCGCCCAGAACTACTCAACGTGTTACTGGTGTTGCCAGAAAAAATGTCAGCGTGGAACCTGTATTCGTTCATCCAGCATTTAAGCAGGAATAATCAAAAAACCACGCGCTACGAAGTCGCCTTGTGGGCAAAAATGACCTATCCATTGGCTTGCGTGGTCATGGTTATCTTGGCATTGCCATTTGGCTTTTTGCAGCAACGCGCCGGCGGCACCAGCACCAAAATATTTATTGGTATTTTATTGGGTGTACTGTATCAAATCATGAACCGCGTGTTTGTGCATTTGGGCGTACTCAATGACTGGTCACCAATGGTCAGCGCCATTACGCCCACACTACTATTTTTGGCGGCGGGCCTCGCCATGATTGTGTGGATAGAACACCGTTAACCTTGCAGTCTGCTAGCTATTTATTTAGCAGCACAAATTGCGTATGTAATATGCGGTCATGCAAAAACAAGCGTTTTTGATTGAACAACATATAGAGCAAACCAATACCAAATGCCATCGTCAATAGACTAGCCAAAAGATACCGGACACTGGCTTGCTGCAAGGTCAATAACTGACCGTCCGACCCTACGACCTTCATTTTCCAAGCCTGCATGGCCAGTGTTTGCCCAGTTTTTACCCAGCAAACTACAAAATACAATCCGGTCATTAGCCATAACAAAGCCTGTAATAACAGATGTTTTAGGCCATGTGTAGCATCACCGAACGCACTGACAAACAGCCACGTCAGTAGCATCCATAGCGCTAGAAGGATAAGGAGCTCATATACGCAGGCCATGAGTCTTTTCAGAATTAATTGCATATTGAGTTGTATATCAAAAATTTATAGTGTGAATAGAAAAACCCGCATGATGCGGGTTTTATCGCCTAGCGTTATCACTTGGACTAATCAAACTCTGGGTCGTATTCGATTTCCGATGAGCCTTGCCGAAGCTTTTCCCGTTGCACCTCTGGTAATTTTTGGTGCTCTGCCCACTTCTGTCTGAGCTCATCCTTTTTTTCCGGGCTCAAATTATAGAACTGCTGGTAACGTTTACGTGCATTTTCACGCTCATACGGTGTCATACGGCTCCAACTCACCAAACGCTTCTGTACCCGCTCCTGTTTTTGCGTATCCATTTTGGGATAATCACGTGCGATGTCTAGCATTTTCTCACGTTGCCAAGGGCGCAAGGTATCCCACTCAGCGCCTAGCGGCGCCAGTACCTTCTTTTGTTCTGGGGTCAATTGTGCCCATGTCGCTTTGCTAGCGCCGGAACTGTCCGCGATATTGGTTTTAATCGCACCAATATCACCCATCGCCACATAGGTTTTGCCTTCATCATTAGCATGCGCGTGTTGAAACGCAATCAGCGATAACAATAACCATGAGACAAACAACCCAACGACGATGTGTGCTTTATTTGGTTTTAATTGGTTATGTTGAATAGTTAAAGTTCTACTTTGGCATTGAGCCATGGTTCAAATCCCCTATCTACAAACGCTTCCGGTGGCAATTCCGATCCCAATAAAAACGCATCGCTATTTTCAATTTGTCGATTCATGTGTTGCGTCAATGTCAGCCCGACGATTAAAGCTGCACACAGCACACCTGCGCTAATGAGTCTTGGATGTTGCGACCATGAGAACCAAGTCGAGAGCGTGCCATTCTGGTGCACAGAATACCCGGACAACTGGCTGGCATGCTGCTGTACAGCAGCCATGCGCGCTTCTTCCAATCGCTTGAGCGTACGCATGCTTAGCTGCTGCGCACGGCTATTTAACAAGCCTGCTATCGCTTTGCCTTGCATCTCTTCTGACGGTGAATGATCTGTATTGTCTTGAATTTGGCTCATGACTCTACTCCTAAATTGATAATAACTCTTGCTCCTAACCCTTGCTTTTCCAGCATCTGCGCTAGCGCATGCACGGCACGCGAGCAGTGTGTTTTTACACTGCCTTGAGAACAGCCCATGACTTCCGCTGTTTCTGCAACATCCATATCTTCCCAATAACGTAGCACAAAGGCTTCGCGTTGACGTGGTGGAAGCTTTTCTAACGCTTTTTCAATGATGGCAATGGTCTGGCTACGCTGTAACTGCTCTACCGGATTATCCGTGTCGTCTTCAACATCAATCGTTTCTAATGGATCACGTTCTTCACCATCTTCTTGACTCCCAAAAGAGGAGAGCAACGTAGTCCACAAATTACGTACTTTTTGTCTACGCCAAAAATCGCGCATGGTGTTCTGCAAGATACGCTGAAACAACATGGGGTATTCTTCTAACGGCTTGGCTGCGTATTTTTCAGCTAATTTAAGCATGGCATCTTGCACAATGTCTAGTGCTGCGTGCTCGTCGCGCACGGCATACACCGTCTGCTTATAGGCACGGCGCTCTACATCGCGCAGAAAATCAGATAATTCTTGGGAGCTCGCCATGGGGATTGGTTGTGTGAGGACTAAATACAATGTTCGCTAATTGCAATGTTCGTTAGTATATCAGTTTTAGTTTTTGTTCTATTGTAAGGTTTTCGTTACAATCATTACATTCGATTAGGGATATGCCATGGCTAGAATTTTGTTTTTAATTGTGTTGATTGTACTGTTGTATGTGATCATCAAGCGGTTCTCGGCCTTTTTAGGGGGTAGCCAACATCCGCAATCAAAGCAGTCTACGCAGTCTGGCGAAGAGCGCATCGTGCAATGCGTTTTGTGTGGCACACATATCCCAGAAAGTGAAAGCACGCAGCTTGATGCAAAAACCGTTTGCAAACAACAGCCTTGCAAACACTAGCGTTTAAATCCATATGCAATTAGAAACGCTTCCCAGCTTTAACGATTGGCTCACTTCGTCCAAACGACGCAATCTCAAACTATTTAATTTTTATCGGCTAACGGTTGCCTCAGTGTTACTGTTCACGCAAATACTCATGCGTGGCGGTGGCCTCAGCCTAGAGCAGCCAATCTTCACTACCAAAGTTCTGCTGATTTATTTTGTATTGAGCGTGATTTTTGTTGTGCTTAACTGGCTAAAGAAAACTGGCTTCCAAATCAGTCTCACCACGCAAGTCATTATTGATATCGGCTTTATATTACTGATGATGCACTTGTTTGGCCAAAACCAAACCGGTGTTGGTTTATTGCTTATCATCACCATTGTATTTGCCAGCCTAATCAGTGAGGGGCGTTATGCCTTGTTTTACGCGTCCATCGCCAGTATTGGGGTGTTATTGGAGCAAACCTACAATTTAAATCTCGATGAATCACTCAATGGCAATTACACCAATGCGGTGTTACTCTCAGTAGCGTGTTTTGCTACCGCTTGGTTGGCGCATACACTGGCCAGACGCATGCAAACCAGCGAACGCTTGGCCTCAGAGCGCGGCGTGGACATTGCTAACTTAGCTAAAATCAACGCACTGATTACCCAAGAAATGCCGAATGGCGTGCTGGTAGTGGGAGAGGCACAACAGCTAAACCATTACAATCAACAGTTCACTGCGCTTACCGGTCTTTCAGATGCAGATTTGTCTGATGCGATTGCGCAGAAAAAACCACTCTCTGCACTCACCCCTGCGCTGTCCATACTTCTGACCGAATGGGCTGCCGCAGAACAAGAGAACAAGGGCCAAGAAAACAAACAAGCGGATGCGATCAAGTTTTCTCTGCCACATCGGGATTTAGGCATACGTTTTTTACCAACCTCGCAATCAAGGGCCAGTGGTGCGATTATTTTTGTAGAGGACTGGTCGCAGGTACAAACACAAGCACACCAAGTGAAGCTGGCAGCACTTGGCCGGCTCACTGCCAATATCGCACATGAAATTCGTAATCCACTCAGCGCAATTAGCCATGCCAATCAATTACTGCAAGAAGACAATTCTGATCCAACCACATTGAGAATGTTGCAAATCATCAGCGACAATGTGCAGCGTTTGGATCAAATCATCAAGGATGTACTGGAACTCAACCGACGCGACCGCACCAACCAAGAGAGCATTCAGCTGCAGCACTTCATCACCGAGTTTTATCAGCAATTCTGCGCCGTGGAGAAAATTGATCCGGCGACATTTACACTGAAACTTGGCAAAGATGACCCTGCCATTTTCTTTGACCGCCGCCATATCAATCAAATTTTGTGGAATTTATGTAAGAATGGTTGGCGGCACTGCCAAAAAAACAAAGGGAGCTTAGTATTAGCCATTAAATCCGGTCGACAATCGCAATTTGTCAATATTCAAATCATTGATGATGGTGAAGGCATTGCGCCGAGCATACAATCGCATTTATTTGAGCCATTTATGACGACAGAAAAAAGCGGTACAGGATTAGGATTGTATATTGCCAGAGAGCTTGCCGAAGCCAATGGCGCTAAACTTGACTTTACTACAGCGAATACAGGCACTGTGTTTACGCTCAATATTAATAAGGTGTAATAAACATCATGGCACAACCTCATAGTTGCTTAGTTGTAGATGACGAAACCGATATCCGTGAATTGGTGGTACTCACGCTGGAACGCATGAATATCCAAGCAGACAGTGCTAGCAACATCACCGATGCCAAGCATATGCTTGGCCAAAAAGAATATGACTTGTGCCTGACGGACATGCGCTTACCAGATGGGTTGGGATTAGAGTTGGTCGAGTACATTGCCAGCAACCACACCGGTCTACCAGTGGCTGTGATTACCGCCTACGGCAGCGCAGAAAATGCAGTGTCGGCGTTAAAAGCAGGCGCGTTTGACTATTTAACCAAACCTATCTCACTCAGCCAACTCCGACCCTTAGTGGAGTCTGCGCTTAAATTATCCAGCTCGACTAAATCGGAAACCACTAATACTGTCGATCTCATTGGCGTATCGCCCGCGATGCAGTATGTACGGACAATGATTAGCAAACTGGCCAGAAGCCAAGCGCCGGTCTACATCAGTGGTGAATCCGGTAGCGGCAAAGAGTTAGCAGCACGCCTGATTCACAGCAACAGTTCCCGCCGAGACAAATCGTTTATTGCCGTCAACTGCGGCGCGATTCCGGAAAATCTGATGGAAAGCGAATTTTTTGGTTACAAAAAAGGCGCATTTACCGGCGCAGCCCAAGACACCATAGGTCTGTTCCAAGCGGCTAACGGCGGCACATTATTTCTGGATGAAGTTGCCGATTTACCATTGGCCATGCAAGTAAAATTGCTACGCGCCATTCAAGAGAAAAAAGTACGTACGGTAGGCGGCACTGCCGAAGAGTCGGTCGATGTACGCATTATCTCGGCCACGCACAAAAACCTGAATGAGATGATGGAAAAAGGTGAGTTTAGACAAGACTTGTATTACCGCCTTAATGTCATCCAGCTCAAAATGCCTGCCTTGCGTGATCGACCAGAAGACATCCCTGAATTGATGCACAAGCTATTGCATAAGCTATGCGCCGCACAAGGGGCAGACGTACCAGCAGTGGATGCGGGCGCTAATACCTTCATTCAAAATCTGCACTATGCCGGTAATGTGCGCGAGCTGGAAAACATGCTGGAGCGTGCCTTGGCTTTATGTGACGGCGAAAAGATTACCGTAGATGATTTATCCATGGGCAACGAATTGAAAATGCGCGCTACCGAAAAAGTAGGGTTTGAGCCTGGAAAATCACTCGACATCAGCCTGTCAGATTATCTGGAAGACATTGAAAAGAATGCTATTTTGAAAGCGTTGGAAAAATCCAACAACAACAAAACGGCTGCCGCCAAACTATTGGGGATCAGTTTCCGTACGTTACGTTACCGTTTGTCTAAACTGGGCTTAGCCAAGGATGGAGAAGAGGAAGACGGCGAGGCAGAAGACGAATTGTCTTAACTGCCTCACACTACGCTACAGGTTAGCTCAATACAATAAATAAATACGTCACGTACAAAGCACCATTGAGCATCAAATGCCAAACACGTAAGCCACCTTTGCGGCTTGCCATGATACGCAACCAAATGGCCGCCAATAGTGTTAGTACAATCCCAATCAGCACTTCTTTACGCGGCACCCATGGCGTGAGCATAATACCAATGGCCGGTAGCAATGTGCCCTGAAAGACCATGGCACCGGTAATGTTGCCAAATGCCAGCGTATCTTTACCCTTGCGTATCCATAAAATACTGTTCACTTTTTCCGGCAACTCAGTCGCAATTGGGATAATCAACAAAGACAGCAATAATGCAGAAATACCAAGAATCTCGGCCGCAGACTCTACCCCGTTGATAAAGCCTTTTGCACCAGCTAGTAGCAATAACAGACCTAACAATAATTGCAGGACGATCACCACCATATTGTTAGGTAATCCAATTTTGCATAAAAACATATCGCTCTCGGCCTCGGTGGCGTGCCCTTCTGCTACCAAGCCTTTAGAGGCGCGAATGGTTTGCCATACATACACCACATAAATCATCACCATGCCAAAGCCTAGCATGTAGCGGAACAGATCTTTCTCGTGTGGGATATAAAGCGCAACGGCTGCCAGTAAAAAGGCAACGATAAAATAGTTTAAATCACGTACCAAACCCGTACGTTCCGGACGCAAATGGCCGGTCGCGGTCCTGCTTTTATATACAGACATCCCCATTAAAAACAAAGAGAGTGTGGCCAACATTAAAGGTGCGCCCAAAATCGCCCCCACACCAATCTCATGATTAGTTTCCATATTGGATGTGCCGGCAAAGATAGCCAACAAAGGCACGCTGGTCTCCGGCAATGCGGTGCCCACGGCAGCAAAAATGGAACCGGTCACCCCTTCGGAAATGCCCAACTTCTCGCCTAAATGTTCAAGCGCATTGGTAAACACCTCGGCAGCGATTAAAATGACAATGAGCATGAGAAATAACTGTAAAAAAACCATGGCAATTGACCTTAAATTTTAAATTGTGCTGTATTTTAACGTATTAAACGGATGTCATAACATTTCAATAGAGTGAGCTGCATGAAAGCACTGGAAATTGACCAAGCTGGTTGGATCGTTCGTGAAGATGACGATGATGGCATACAGCACATTCTCTCACCCAATTTTGATGCGCGTCCAGAGTGTGCGATTGACATGATTGTCATTCATAACATCAGCCTACCGCCGTTTGAATACGGCGGTACCGGTGTGATTGAGCTGTTTACCAACCAACTAAACCCTGATGAACACCCCTACTACGCTGAGATTCAGGCACTCAAAGTCTCTTCTCATTTCTTTATTCGCCGCGATGGAAGCCTGATGCAGTTCGTCTCTTGTTTGGCACGGGCGTGGCATGCTGGTGCATCTACTTGGCAGAACAGGGAACGTTGTAATGATTTCTCTGTCGGAATAGAGCTTGAAGGCAGCGACATTACACCATTTGAGGCGGAACAATACGCAACACTGGTACAATTGATCCAAGCGCTGATAGCACGTTATCCCATTCAACATGTGGTAGGCCATGCAGATATTGCGCCGGGACGTAAAACAGACCCCGGCCCTTATTTTGACTGGGACAAAGTGAATACTTTAATAAAAATTTAAATCATCCATATGCACACATTTTATTCGCGCCTGATACTGGCCTCCATCGTCATTCTGTCTAGCGCATGCAGCAATCAGGACAGCACCCAGCAAGAAAAAGCAGCTGATAAAAACGGCATGAAACCGACCTTGGTGACGGTCACTACCATCAAAAAACAAGCTGTAGAACTTACAGAAGATACCGTTGGTACGCTAGAAGGTTTGATTGATCCCACCGTGGCTGCAGAAGTAGCAGGACGCGTCGTCAAAGTACACGTTGGCCCGGGCGAGCATGTGACACAAGGTCAATTGCTGGCGACGATAGATGCGGCCGACTTCGCCATGCAGCGCAATGAGGCGCAAGCAGAAATCAATCGCATTCAGGCATTGCTGGAAAATCAAGCCAAAATTGTAGCGCGTAACCAAGCGTTGGTAGATAAAAATTTTATTGCGCAAACAGCGGTGGATAATGACAAAGCACAGCAAAATGTATTGAAGCAACAGCTGGAAGCCGCCAAAGCCAGAGTGGGCAGCATCAACCACAATAGCAGTAAAACACGGGTTGTCTCCCCGGTGAACGGTACAGTAGAAACCAGAGTGGTGAGTGATGGTGATTATTTGCGCGTGGGCGACCCCATCATGCAAATTATCTCCAGACAAAAATTGCGCGCCCATTTGCCTTTTCCGGAGCATATCGGTGCCAAGCTCAAACCAGGGTTAAAAGTACGCTTAATCACGCCTAGCAGTAGCAAAACGGTAGAAACGGTTATCCATGAACTAAAACCTTTGATTGCAGAAGGTAGCCGCACTATAGATGTGATTGCTGATGTTGTGAACGAACCGGGCTGGCAACCTGGCGCAACCGTCAATGGAAGCGTGGTGCTTGGTGAGGAATCCGCCGCGCTGATGATCCCCGAACAAAGCTTAGTGCTGCGCCCAGCAGGCGAAGTGGTCTATGTGGTGCGCGATGGTATTGCCTACCAAGCCGTGGTTAAAACGGGGTACAAAAAAAATGGTCAGATTGAATTGATTGATGGCTTGCAACCCGATGCAACGATTGTGGTTGACGGTGCAGGCTTTTTAACCGATAAAACACCAGTAACGATTAGCAAATAACGTTTTTTCAACAAATAATAACCACTAAAAATTCAAAGCCTTATATCAAGCAAGGCGCAATCAAACAATTGCGCCAACGCCTATGTTTAATGAGGTAAGGCGCAGTTTTTTGTGATGAACCCAGCATGATGACGACATTTGGATTTTTAAATGAGCTTGCCTGAACTATCGATTAAACGACACGTACTTGCCTGGATGCTATCCGGCGTCATTGTGCTATTTGGCATCATCGCATACAACCGCATCGGCGTAGACCGCATCCCTTCGATTGATTTTCCGGTCATTATGATCACGACTACCTTACGTGGTGCCGATCCGGATGTGGTAGATACTTCCATTACCAGCGTCATTGAATCATCCATCAACACCACGCCTGGCATCGAGCATATTCAATCGGCCTCATCACCTGGCGTTTCCAGTATCAGCATTACGTTTAATATCGAAAAAAATGTGGACGTGGCGTACAACGAAGTACAAGCCAAGGTCAATCAGGTACTCAAAAACTTGCCCACCGATACCGACCCACCGGTGGTGCAGAAAGTAGATACGAACGCTTCACCAGTGATATGGCTGGCATTGAGTGGCGACCGCACCATTCAGCAGCTGAATCTGTATGCCAATAACGTGCTGAAGAAAAAATTTGAAACCATCAATGGCGTGGGTGAGGTGCGTTTGGGTGGTCGTCGTGATCGTGTGATTCGCGTCAACGTCTCCCCCGAGCGCATGGCTGCCTACAAGCTGACCGCCACAGATTTGGTCGATGCGTTTAAACGTGAGCACGTGCAATTACCTGGTGGATTTTTGGTCAGCCAACAGGCCGAGCAGTTGCTGAAGTTAGACTTGGAGTTTCACACCACCAAAGAGCTGGCCAACCTGGTCGTCACTACAAAAAACAGCATCCCTATTTACCTGAAAGACATTGCCGAAATTGAAGACGGCATTACCGACAACCGCCAAGTTGCACGCTACAACGGCAAGCCTACAGTAGGTGTGGGCATGGTGAAAATTGCTAACGCCAACACCGTGGAAATTATCAATGATGTGATTAAGAAATTAGAGACTGAGGTACGCCCGAATCTACCGCCAGGTCTGTCACTGGAAATTTCTACCAATGACTCGATTTTCATTAATCAACTGGTGGCCTCGCTCAAAGAACACTTAGTGGAAGGCACGCTGTTTGCTGCGCTGATTGTGCTGATTTTTATGCGTTCTTTTAGTTCTACCGTGATGATTTGTTTAGAAATTCCAGTGTCATTGCTAGGCGCGATTGCCGTAATGTATTTTTCTGGCTATACCTTTAATAGCATGACCCTACTGGCACTATTGCTGTTGATTGGCGTGGTGGTGGATGACGCGATTGTGGTGCGTGAAAGTATTCTGCGCCACATGTCTGGCGAAGCAGGCATAGGCCAGCAAGGCCTCAACTTGAATGACCCGCGTGCGGTCGATGCTTATCGCAGGCAAACCACGCTTGCTGGTACCAATGAAGTGATTTTTGCGGTGCTTGCGTCCTCGTTCTCGCTGGTGTGTATTTTTGCCCCTGTGATTTTTATGGACGGCATCATGGGTATGTTCTTTAAATCCTTTGCCGTGGTGGTCACATTTGGCGTGCTGGTATCTTTATTTGTGTCGCTCACACTTACACCCATGCTGTGCTCACGTTATTTAAGCGTGACGCACAAAGAAAATGCGCTGTATCGATTCTTTGGGCGTGTATTGAGCAGTCTGGATGAAGCGTACAAGAAAATTCTGCATTACACCTTATTGCACCGTGGTCTGGTGATGATTGTAACTGTAATATTTGTATGCGCTTCCGGCTTTTATACCCTCAAGTACGTTAAAAAAGACTTTGTGCCGGAAACCGATGAAGGCAGCTTTACCGTTACCGTAAAAACACCGCTGGGTTCTAGTTTGGATTACACCGACTCACGCATGAAGTTACTGGAAGACGTGCTAGCAAGGCATACCGACCAGATTGATAGTTACTTCTCTACCATTGGCGCTGGCTCACGCGGTCAGGTCAATCAAGGCAATATCAATGTGCGCCTAAAACCCAAGGAATTACGTAGTAAAAGCCAACAACAGCTCACGCGTGAAATTAAAGCGGAGATGGATGAGATTCCTGGCGTACGTGCGATTCCCGGTGCCAGTGGGATTGTACGTGGCCAGCGCTCTGAGAAATTGCAATTCAACCTGACGGGCACCAATCTACAAGAGTTAGGCAAACTCTCTGAAAACCTGCAACGTACGCTAAGTGCCAATGGCAGTATTGGCAAAGTAGATGTGGATGTACAGCTGGATTTACCACAGGTAGAAATTGACATTGACCGCGTACGCGCAGCCACACTGGGCTTGGATGCCAACGAAATTGCCACCGCCGTGAGTTTATATGTGGGTGGCATCAACGTAGCCAAATACAACGACAAAATCAGCGATGGTCAACGCTATGATATACGTCTAAAAACGACTGATGGCGAGTTACAGCAGACCGCAGATTTAAGCAAAATTTACTTGCGCAGCGCCAATGGTGAACTGGTGCGAATTGATGCAGTGGCGCGCTTTAAGCCAACCTTGGGCGCTGCGGTGATTGGGCGCTATGATTTGCAATATGCGGTGAATTTTTACGCCAACCCCAATGTATCGCTGGGTGATGCGGTCACTATTGTCAATGACACGGCGCATAAGTTAATACCGGTCAGCTACCATCTCAAATATACCGGCCAAGCCGAAGAGCTAGGCAAAACCATGCAAAATCTCCAATTTGTCTTCGTGTTGGCATTTGTGTTGTTGTACATGGTATTGGCCAGTCAGTTCAACTCATTTCTGCAGCCGCTCATTATCATGCTGGCGCAACCGCTAGCCATTATTGGCGGGCTGATTGCCTTACTAGTAACAGGCAATTCGCTCAATATTTTCTCTATGATTGGTTTGGTATTGCTGATTGGTTTGGTAGCTAAAAACTCTATTTTATTGGTAGACCTTACCAACCAATTACGTGCAGAAGGTGCTAGTGTGCAAGAAGCGTTAAGTACGGCCTGCCCAGTGCGTTTACGCCCAGTATTGATGACATCACTGACTATTATTTTGGCATTATTACCGGCAGCGATTGGCTTGGGGGCTGGCTCAGAAACCAACAAACCGCTTTCGATCGCCATTATTGGTGGGATGATTTCATCCACATTATTGACCTTAGTTGTGGTACCCGCCGCTTACTCACTGATGATGGGTGGCTTGGCCAAATTCAAGCGTTTTGCATAAAACGTACTAGCGCAATGCCTTAGGTTGGTAAGATAGATTTTTCAAAATACTCAAACTGAAGCCCGTGAACTCTTGGTTGCCATAAGTCTGGGGCTTCAGGAAACGGGTGCACTATACCCGTAGGCTGATACCCTTGCCGCCTATAGAATGCAATGAGTGCATCTCGCACAGTCACTACCGTCATACAATAAGCTTGGATTGACCATTGCGCAGACGCATGCGCTTCTGCAGCCTGAATGATTTGCTTGCCTATGCCTTGATTCTGTATGTTGGGTTTAACCGCGATCATGCCTAATTTGGCTTTTTGTTGGCCGGCATCTTGGATACACTCACAACAAATAGTCGCAACTAGCTGTTGGTCCAACTCTCCCACCAATATAAATAAATCGGGCTGCTGAATAAGATGCACGATTTCTTGCGCAGTCGTCCGTAATCCATCCACTAAATCTGCTTCGGTAGTCCACCCCGCGCGGCTGGACTCTCCTCGATAAGCACTATTAATTAATTGGGCAACAGCCTCTGCATCTACCAGCTGCGCACGTCTTATTTCTAACATAACGATGCCTACTATGTGATTTTTTCTGCTGTCATTTTTTGCACCACCACACTGGTAATCATATCGCCTTCTACATTCACCGTTGTGCGCAATGTATCGAGTAAACGATCAATGGGTAGCAGGATGGCGATGGCTTCCGCAGGCAAACCGACCGACTGCAATACCATGACCATGGTGACCATGCCTGCACTGGGAATGCCAGGCGCCCCCACGGAAGCCAGCATAGCGGTGAAAAACACAACCAGTTGCTGTGCAAACGTTAATTCCACCCCCACCAAATTGGCAATAAATAACGCTGCTGCTGCTTCATATAATGCGGTGCCATCCATATTTATGGTCGCACCCAGTGGCACTACAAATCCAGCAATTTCAGGCTTCACATGCAAATGCTGCGTGGTGCAGCGCATGGTTACCGGCAAGGTGGCAGAGCTGGAACTGGTCGCAAATGCAGTAATCAATGCCTCACGCGCGCCACGCCAAAACCATAAGGGCGATTTCCTTGTCACTGCATACATGATGCCGGGCAAAATTACCACGCCATGCAGCAAGGTGGTACTAACTACCACCAACACAAAAGTGAGCAATGTAGAGAGCATGGCAAAATCTTGCGTGCTGACCAGTTTGATTAATAAAGCAGCTATGCCAAATGGCGCAAGGCGCATGACCCAACCAACAATGTGCATGGTAATTTCTAGCGCTTCTTCCAGCAATTTGAGCAGATGTTGATAGCGCTCGCCACCCATTATCAATGCAACCCCTAGCATCAGCGCAAACATCACTACTGCCAGCACATTTGCATCGGCCAGCGCTTTAAACGGATTGACAAATAAGCCATGCAAAAATTGGGTAAAGAACTCGGACAAAGGCATCTGCTTCGCCTCGAAGCTTTGCATCGCATTGGCAAACATATCGATATGCAAGCCGGCACCTGGTTTGAAATACAGACTAGCTGCCATGCCCAACGTAATGGCAATCATCATAGTGAACGTAAAAAACAGCAGTGTGCTGACCCACACCTTATGAATTTGCTGATGCTTGCGTAAATTAGCAATACCCACCGCAATACTACAGAACACCAACGGCACCAATACCATTTTGAGTAAGTCGATAAACAGCGTACCAACCAAATTAGACACATATAAGCCCGTGCTTACAGTAGGGTGCTGCGCACCCAAGCCATGAAAATAGACCCCTACCCCAACACCCAATAATGCACCCAACAGAATTTGCATATTAAGGCTGGGGAATCGCATGGCTTAGTCACTCGCCTTATCTGCTTGAGTATCGGCTTTTGTTTCTGGATTGGCGGCACGTTTTTCAAACACGGCGGCAAAAAAGCCATCGGTTTGATGAAGGTGTGGCAGTAATTTCAAATATTGGCCAGTATCCAGCGCAATATGGTGATGCGCTAACACCTCGTTAGCGGGTATCAAGCTAAACTCTGGGTTCGCCTCTATAAACGCTTCCACAATCGCTTCATTCTCATCACGCAATAGGCTACATGTGGCGTAGATCAAACGTCCGCCCGCCTTGGTTAACTTGGCGGCACGGGCCAAAATAGCCGATTGCTTTTGCGTCAGCTCCAGCACATCTTGCTCGGTTTGACGCCATTTCAAATCTGGATTACGACGCAATGTACCCAACCCACTACACGGTGCATCCACCAGCACGCGATCAAACTTACCATTCAAGCGTTTGAGCTTAGGATCCTGCTCACTACTAATGACTTGGGCATGCAAATTAGACAAGCCTGAACGTTTTAGGCGTTGGCCCAAGTTATGCAAACGCTTTTCTGACACATCGAACGCATATAAACGCCCTGTATTTTTCATCAATGCGCCGATGGCTAAGGTTTTACCACCAGCACCCGCGCAAAAATCGGCCACCATCATGCCGCGCTTAGGCGAGACCAAATAACTCAGTAATTGGCTACCTTCATCCTGCACTTCAATCTTGCCCTCGGTAAACAAGACATGGCGGCTGATATTCAATTTGGCACCCATACGAATACCAATGGGAGAGTATGGCGTCGTCGCAATCACATTATCTTTCACGGTATTTTCGGCCTGCATTTTTGCCAGCACCTCTTCACGTGTCGCCTTAATGGTATTCACGCGCAAATCCAAGCTGGCTTGCTCAAACATGCTACGACAAATGGTCAAAGCTTCAGTCTCGCCATATTGTGCGACCAATTTATCCCAGAACCAATCGCGCACATCGGCCTGTACGGCAAGTGGCAAATTGTCGGTAGATTTCGCTTTAATCGCAATTGCCCACTCTTTTTGCTGTTCGGTCAATATGTCATCCAACTCGCGCAGGCTTTTGCCTTGTACGCGCAACAACCACGCCAAAATCAGTTTACGTGCATCATCGGGGTCATTTTCCTCGTTAGCCGCAACCACACTCAAATAACGCAGACGGCGCAAGACGCCATATACACTCTCGGCGACAAAGGCGCGCTCTTTAGTGCCTAACTCACGGTGGTTGCGAAAAAATTCGCCTAACTTGGCATCGGCCGGGCTGTTAAAATCCAGCAAATTGGTGAGTAACATCGCCGCTTGGCGCAATAAATTCGGGGTCATGGTAAAGGGGTTTCGTTTTCTATCGTTTCAAATTTCAATCTGGTCGCAATCTGCTCAATCACAGTACCATCTTTTTCGGTTTTTCTAATTTTTACCGGCACATATTGATAATCCATGGCCAGCCATAATTCTGTTTTATCTTCGGAATCTGCTTTGGCATGCTGAATATGGTAAGTGTTTATCGTGCCAAATTTCAGTTCCAGTAATTCCTCGCCTTCAAATCCATAGTCGTACAGACTTAATTTTCTGCCATTGGTTAAATACATTTGCATATCCTCCAATGGCGGTGCAAACATAAATTGGTACATAAAACTTAAAAAATCTTGTATATGCCCTGCTTTTACGTTGTCGGCAATAGGTACTTTTTTGGTACCTTTGGTGCTTTGTAGCGCCACCTCTTTATCTACCCAATTAAAACTGGCCTGATAGGATTTTTCTTCACGCGCACCAAATTTGTATAGGTAATAATCTGGCAATAATCCAGCCTCGGTCACTTTGCCTTGGCTGGTTTGCAATAAATCCGGATAGACCAGACTAATTAACCCTGTCAGACTGACACTCCAAGTCAGTTCATAGCGTTGATCATTGCTTTTAGCGTAGCGAATTTTAGCCGTCCCCACCCGCTCTGGACTGTGATTCACCAACACATCAAAATCTGTTTCAACCATGGTAAAAGGCTGAGGCTTCTTCACATCAGCAGTCGTATCCGGCAAAGTGAGTGCTTGCTCTGCTTCAGCACTTGCTGCCTCCGGCGCTATTACTTCCTGACTACTTTCCACAACCACAGCTTCATCCACCAGCGGTTCAGAAGATGCTGGCGCATAAGTGGTAGATTCCGGCACAGGTTCTGCTACATTTTCTGTCACTGCTTCTGGCAGCTCTTTCACTGCTGGTTCAGCCTGCGCCTGCTCATTGAGTGCAGTTTCCGACTGTTGCTGCGCAGCAACTGGGTGAGGAGGCAACGCCACTAGCTCGGCATCTATCGACTGAAATGGGCTGGGAAATTTAGATAGCGTTACCCAGCCAGACTGCTCTATGAATAAAAAATGTAGTAGCGTAGAGAGCAGAACAGCATATCCAAGTCGCTTTGTCGTTGGATCAAACCACCAAGCCTTGATGCTATGCCAGTTCAATTTACTCAATAGTCATTTTCGTCAACAGTTGCTCAATAGTCGCACCATCGTCCTGCACCACAATTTTGACGGGCAACGCGTATTTCTCTGTGGCTAGATAAATCTTCTTCGCATCGGCATCATCTATTTCAGTCAGCTCCAATACTTTAAATTCCCCAGCGGGCGTGACCAGTTTTGCGCTCTGCGCACTCACCTGATATTGATGCGTTCTTAAACGCTTACCAGTGGTAACTGGCAGCTTCAGCTGACCCACTGCTGGCGGCTTAAACATAAACTGATACATCACGCTTAGCAAATCTTGTGTGCCAGGCACCAATGCGACCTGCTCTTTGTTACCTTTAACTTGCATGCTTAACATACGTGCTTGCCAGTCAAAATCATTGATCAGCGTTTTCTTGGCATTGGTACTTTGTAGCGATTCAAAGTGTTTGGGACGCAACCCCTCTTTGGTCACATCACCTTGGCTTAGCAACTTGCGCTCGCCCAGTAAGGCATAGACGCCGCTACCTTTGGTGATGGATTCCAGTTTGTATTGCTTGCCGCTTTGGGTATAGGTTTCTGTCACATGACCAAAACTCTGCCCATCGCGCTTTACTTCGTAAACCAGCTTGACCGATTTGGGCGCAGCATACGCAGCTTGCACCGTGCCAACCAACACCGCCATGACCCACACCCAGATACGCATTTTTTTTGCGATATTTAAATTTCCATTATTCATTTAATCACTCTCAACTCTTAGCATGATGAACATGGATAACGCATGGCCAGCGATTTAGACAACAAGCTACACCACCATCCGATTAAACTACTACTGTCGGTGCTTCACCCACGTGCTGCGCGCGAATGCGGCCTATCGAATACACAGTCTCGCCAGCCTTAGTCAGAATTTCCGTAGCTTTTTCTGCATCAGCAGGTGCAAGCACTACTACCATGCCAATGCCGCAGTTAAAGGTTTTATACATTTCAATATCTGCAATATTGCCTTGCGCTTTTAACCATTGGAATAATGGTGGCAGCGTCCAGCTACTGGCTTGAATTTCTGCCGTTAAACCTTCCGGTAATACGCGCGGCACGTTCTCCGTAATACCACCACCGGTGATATGCGCCATGCCCTTCACCGGCATCGCTTCCAGCAAGGCTAGCAAAGATTTCACATAGATCTTAGTCGGCGCCATCACCACATCTTTAAATGGTTTGCCATGAAAATCCGACGCAAAATCAATGCCGGATTTTTCAATCAGTTTACGAATCAATGAATAGCCATTGGAGTGCGCGCCGCTTGAAGCTAAGCCCAACACCACGTCCCCTTCGGCAATCGTACTGCCATCAATCAAGTTGGCTTTATCCACACAGCCTACGGCAAAACCGGCTAAGTCATACTCACCGGCCGGGTACATGCCAGGCATTTCTGCAGTCTCACCACCCACCAAAGCACAACCTGCTTGCTCACAGCCTTGTGCAATACCTTTAATCACTGAGGCTGCTGTACCTACTTCTAGTTTGCCGCAAGCAAAGTAATCGAGGAAAAATAATGGCTCAGCCCCTTGTACCAAAATATCGTTGACACTCATGGCAACCAAATCAATACCAACTGTATCGTGCTTATTTAACTCAAATGCCAATTTAAGTTTTGTGCCCACACCATCTGTGCCAGACACCAAAATCGGCTCTTTAAATTTTTTGGGTACCGCAAACAAAGAGCCAAACCCGCCAATACCGCCCAATACTTCCGGGCGCATGGTGCGCTTGGCAAAGGGCTTGATTTGCTCTACTAAAGCATCGCCTGCTTCAATATCTACGCCGGCATCGCGGTAGGTAATAGAGGTGTTTTGGTCTGATGGTGTGCTCAAAATGCGTCTCGATTCAATTTATTGCGGGAACTTTGAATTAAACTAAGTTAATGTCAGTATAATTTTAAAAACGTAATTTTAACTCACTATGGCTAATCAACCAAAAAACAACGCAGAAAATAGCAAAAACGCGCCACACAAACGTGACTACCGTTGGTTAGTGTTTATGGGGCTAATCGCTTTTGTGATTTATTTGCTTAGCCCGATTCTGACGCCATTCCTGATTGCAGCTGTCTTGGCCTATATTTGTGACCCGCTGGTGGACTGGCTAAGTGACACAAAAGTGGGCAACTATTCCATGGGGCGTACCATCGCTACCACCTTAGTGTTATTGGGATTCTTGCTTGCGATCGTTATCTTGTTTTTAATTTTAGTCCCTCTATTGCAAAAACAATCGTTACTCATTGTAGAACGCTTACCCGTGATGGTGGATAACCTACGTCATTCTGTAGAGCCTTGGCTACAGTCTAAGCTCGGTATTAGCATGGCGATAGACAGCTCCCATTTGCAAGATATCATCACCAAAAACTGGAAGACCACTGGGGATATCGTTAGCGAAATATTAAAAACGGCAGGCACGCAAGGCTTGGCCTTTATTGGCTTGCTGGCTAACTTATTTTTATTTCCTATCGTGTTCTTTTATTTATTGCGCGATTGGGATGAACTGGTCTCCCATGTAGGTGAATTGATTCCGCGCGATTGGATTGATGGCGTCACCACCATTGCTAAAGAGGTCGACCAAGTGGTGGCCGAATTTTTGCGTGGGCAACTGTCTGTCATGTTGGCGCTTTGCGTATTTTATAGCATCAGTTTATGGCTGGTCGGCCTAGACATGGCGCTTTCCATTGGCTTGATTGCTGGCTTACTCAGTTTTGTGCCTTATTTAGGGTTTGCACTTGCATTTATTTTGGCCGTGCTATTGGCCATTTTGCAGTTCAGCTCTTTTGCAGAGGTTGTACCGGTATTGATTGTGTTCGGATTAGGCCAGTTTATTGAGAGCTTTTTCCTAACACCGCTGCTGGTGGGTGAGCGTATCGGTCTGCATCCGGTGATTGTGATTTTGGCTTTATTGGCCGGTGGTCAGCTGTTTGGCTTTGCCGGTGTATTGTTGGCGCTACCTGTCAGCGCAGCGATTGCTGTCGGTTTGCGTCACACCAAAGACAATTACCTGAATAGCGATGCCTATCTAAAATAAGTTGCAACGACCATGAAGCAACTATTACTGGATATTCAACCCCCAGCGCCGCCTAGCCTGCACAACTTTGTGGCGGGCAATAATCAAGAAGCCATCAGCAATGTATATGCAGCCATTCAAGGCACGGCACCGAGTCGATTTGTGTATATCTGGGGCGAACCCGGTAGCGGTAAATCACATTTACTTGCAGCAGCACAAGCGCTTGGCGCGCATATTGCGGACGATGTGCACTTGTTAAGCGAGACAGCGCAGATTGCACTATTTAACCGCTACAATCAACTTAAAGAGCAAGGCGAAACCTTGATTACGGCTGGGCTATACGCACCCACACAAATGGGATTGCGCGATGACTTAGCCACCCGATTGGCGTGGGGACTGGTGTACCAATTACACCCCCTCACCGATGAAGAAAAAGCGCAAGCACTGAAATCGCATGCGCAAGAACGTGGCATGCGGCTACCGGATGAAGTAGTCGATTACTGCCTACGCTATTTAAGACGTGATTTACCCACACTGATGACAGTGCTAGACGCTTTAGATGAATGGTCATTGACTGAAAAAAAACCGGTGACCATCCCCATGCTTAAAAAACTATTACAACTGGATTTAGGTATTTAGCTGATTGCATGCCCTGTAGTAAAATGTCGTTTTGATAGATAACTACTATCCTCAAGGTTAACCATGCTACGTATTACAGAAATTAAACTCCCTATTGAGCAAGCCGATACGCTCAAACACCAAGACGATCAAATCAAAGCTGCGCTGCTTAAACGCTTGGATATCCCGGCTTCTGATTTAATCCAATTTTCTATTTTCAAACGCGGCGTAGATGCACGTAAATCGCATGCGATTTTGTATGTGTATAACTTAGATGTACAAGTTAAAAACGAAGCCAAAATTCTGGCCAAGTTTAAAAAAGACCCGCACATCAAACCTGCGCCAGATACAGAATACAAAGCGATTACCAAAGACAGCCATGTCAACACGCCCCGCCCCGTGGTGATTGGCTTTGGCCCTGCCGGTATCTTTGCTGCCCTCATTCTTGCACAAGCCGGGTTTAAGCCTATTGTATTGGAGCGCGGCAAAGAGGTACGCAAACGCACGCAAGACACATGGGGTTTGTGGCGCAAAAGTGTGCTAAATCCTGAATCTAACGTGCAATTTGGTGAAGGTGGCGCTGGTACATTCTCTGACGGCAAGCTCTATAGCCAAATCAAAGACCCTAAGCACTATGGGCGCAAGGTCATTCAAGAGTTTGTGAAAGCTGGGGCGCCGGAAGAGATTTTATATGTGAGCCATCCGCATATCGGTACCTTTCGTTTAGTAGGAATGGTAGAAGAAATGCGTCGCAGCATTATTGCGCTGGGTGGGGAGATTCGTTTTGAAAGCCGCGTGGACGACATTCATATTGAACGTGGACAAGTGCAGGGACTGACGCTCCATAGTGGCGAAACCATTAGTACCCAACACGTGGTATTGGCAGTTGGGCATAGCGCCCGTGATACGTTTGAGATGCTACACAAGCGTGGTATTTATATTGAAGCCAAGCCGTTCTCTATTGGCTTTCGCATGGAGCATCCGCAATCACTTATTGATAAAGCACGCTATGGCAAGAGCTTGAGTTCCGACTTACTCAGCAAGGTGGGCGCAGCCGATTATAAGCTAGTGCATCATGCCAAAAATGGACGTAGCGTCTATAGTTTCTGCATGTGTCCCGGTGGCACCGTGGTTGCGGCAGCCTCAGAGCCAGAACGTGTGGTTACCAATGGCATGAGCCAGTACAGCCGCAACGAGCGTAATGCTAACGCTGGTATTGTGGTGGGTATTACACCCGAGATAGATTTCCCGCCAGAATCTAGCCCCTATGGCCCGTTAGCTGGCATGGCGTTGCAACGTCAGTTGGAAAGCAATGCCTACGTGATGGGGGGCAGCAACTACAAGGCGCCAGGACAGTTGATTGGTGACTTCTTGGCCAATCGCCCATCCACCCAATTGGGCGAAGTGATGCCGTCTTACACCCCTGGCGTGCACCTGACCAATTTAGATACCGCGCTACCAGAATTTGCAATTACCGCCATGCGCGAAGCCATTCCAGCGTTTGCCAAACAGATCAAAGACTTTGACTTTCCCGATGCTGTACTCACTGGTGTGGAAACACGCACATCATCCCCTATCCGCATTAAGCGTGACGACGACAGCCTACAGAGCATCAACACCAAGGGCCTTTTCCCATGTGGTGAGGGCGCAGGCTACGCTGGGGGCATTCTATCGGCTGGGGTGGATGGGATTAAAGTGGCTGAGGCCGTTGCACTAAGCATGAATACGCAACCTTAGTGTATTGTCAGACAACTATTCACGTTTATGTAAATTAGATAACCGTGAACAAAAAAAGGGTGGCATCACGCCACCCTTTTTCTTTAGAACTTAACGCTTACGCTTGCTTCACTACTGCTTTACTACTTCTTAACTACTGCCTAATCATGTAATCAAACGCACCAAGTGCCGCTTTAGAGCCTTCGCCCATGGCAATGATGATTTGTTTATATGGTGTGGTTGTCACATCGCCCGCAGCAAATACGCCCGGCAATGAGGTTGCGTTATGGTGATTGACTTCAATCTCACCAAACTTGCTTAAATTGATTGTGCCTTTTAACCAATCGGTATTGGGCACTAAGCCAATTTGCACAAACACGCCATCCAACGCCAAATGTTTGGATTCACCCGTGACGCGGTCGGTATAGGTCAAGCCATTCATTTTGGTGCCGTCGCCCGTCACTTCTGTGGTTTGGGCGCTGGTAATCACAGTGACATTAGGTAGTGTATGCAATTTTTTCTGTAATACCGCATCGGCCTTCAATGTCGTATCAAACTGCAATAACGTAACGTGGCCGACAAAATTAGCCAAATCAATCGCCGCTTCTACACCAGAGTTACCCCCACCCACCACAGCTACAGGCTTACCTTTGAACAAAGGACCATCACAGTGCGGGCAGTACGCTACACCTTTACCACGGTACTCTTTTTCACCTGGCACATTCAGCTCGCGCCAGCGCGCGCCGGTCGCCAAGATCACCGATTTACTTTTGAGCGTAGCACCGCTGTCTAATTTCAGCTCAATCAAATCGTGATTTTTATTACCGTCTTTACCTGGCTCGCTCAGGGCATTGGCACGTTGCAAGTTAATAATCTCAATATCATACGATTTCACATGCTCTTCCAACGCAGCCACCAGTTTTGGCCCCTCGGTCTCTTTGACAGAGATAAAGTTTTCAATGCCAAGCGTATCCATCACTTGTCCGCCAAAGCGTTCTGCCACAATGGCAGTTCTAAAGCCTTTACGCGCAGAGTAAATCGCTGCTGACGAACCGGCTGGACCACCACCCACGACCAATACATCATAAGGGGCTTTTGCATCCAACTTTTTCGCCGCACGTGCTACCGCACCAGTGTCTACTTTGGCCAAAATCTCCTCAAGCTCCATACGGCCAGCACCAAATACCTCACCATTTAAAAAGATGGTGGGTACAGACATAATGTCTTTTGCTTTGACTTCATCCTGATACAAAGCGCCATCAATCATCACATGGGTGATATGCGGGTTAATCACAGACATCATATTCAACGCTTGCACCACATCCGGACAGTTATGGCAGCTTAATGAGATATAAGTCTCAAAATGGAACTCCCCTTCAATCGCTGCAATCTGGTCAATTTTTTCTTGCTCCAGTTTCATCGGGTGCCCGCCAGTATGCAACAACGCCAACACTAGCGAGGTAAACTCGTGCCCCATCGGAATACCGGCAAAACGTACGCCTACCGCTTTCGCCGCATCTTTGTGATTGGCAGCACGACGTACGGCAAATGAGGGCTTGCGCGCATCTGCTTCATGCACCAGCGTAATTTTGTCAGACATGCTGGCAATCTCTTCCAACAGCTCCTGCATTTCTTTTGCGCCAGCGCTATCGTCTAATGATGCGACCAATTCAATTGGCTCGCGTAGCATCTGCAAATAACCTTGTAATTGCGTTTTAATATTGTTTTCTAATGCCATGATGACTCTCTTCAATCAATAACACCGTAAAAGGTGCGTGGAAAATAAAAGGCATTATCTTTTGAATAATGCCCTTCTCTTTTGCCGCCGCTCTAAGATTGTGTCTTAAAGCGGCCGTGATTACTCACTTACAGGCAGTCGCTTAAATCTTACCAACCAAATCTAATGATGGCGTTAATGTTTGCGCGCCTTCTTGCCATTTAGCCGGGCATACTTGACCTGGATGGCTAGCTGTAAATTGCGCTGCTTTTAATTTACGTAATGTTTCTTTTACATCACGTGCGATTTCATTGCTATGGATTTCCAGTGTTTTAATCACGCCTTCTGGGTTAATCACAAACGTACCACGTAGTGCCAAACCCTCTTCTTCAATATGCACGTCAAATGCACGTGTTAATTGGTGTGTAGGGTCACCTACCAGTGGGAATTTTGCTTTGCCCACAGCTGGTGAAGTCTCATGCCACACTTTGTGTGAGAAGTGTGTATCGGTTGTAACAATGTATACTTCTGCACCCGCTTTTTGGAATTCAGCATAGTTGTCCGCTGCATCTTCTACTTCTGTAGGGCAGTTAAATGTAAACGCTGCAGGCATAAAAATAATCACAGACCATTTGCCTTTTAGGCTAGCTTCCGTCACTTCAATAAATTTACCGTTATGAAACGCTTGCGCTTTAAATGGTTGTACTTGTGTGTTGATCAGTGACATGGTTATTTCCTTTTTTCTAGTGGTTTATAAAATCTATGTACGCATTGTAATGATGCGTGATAGTTAAGTAAAATTGATTGTATTAATTGGTATGATAAATTTAATTTATTAAAAACAAATACACGCTGCTCGACATGGCAGTTTTACACCCCCGAAGCTCGAACTGCCCAAGCTCGGCTAGTGAGTTAAACAGCGACCGCTATCTGCCCCTGACCTGCATACCCCATATTATCCTGCCATTTCACCATGATTTGGTCACCTAGCTTGGCACCCGTCACATAAAACGTAAAATAGGGGTTTTTGGATATCGCTGTACTGCAATGCGCTTCAAGCACCACTTTGTCATGTAAGGTGGCCGTAATGGTTTGCATAAAATGCGCTGGGATGATTTCTCCTGCGGCATTCTTACTGCGCCCGGTGGTCATGGGGTGCACAATAATCAGCTTCACTTCTGTCACCTCCCCCACCAGCCTAGCGCGCATTTTCATGCTAGGTTCAAACTTTGCATCGGTGTCCGTTCCGCCACAGCCATCTTCTAGCACAATTACTTGCTTGCTTGTCGTGAAATAGCGATCACCTACTTTGGCCACCACTTTTACTTGTGAAGTTTGCGCCATTTTAATCCGTGTGACCAACTTGGGCTGCGTACCAGCGGCAAACATCACATTGGCAATCAGCGGGGTGGGGTTGTCAGCCACAAACAATGCCATTGCTTCGGTGTTAGGAATACGACTTACCATTTCGATTTGCACCACGGCACCATTTTCAGCTTTATCGGGCGCAAGCAGTGATATCTGGTCACTGGGTACTTCCGTCTGAATAGAGAGCCCTGCTGTGGCTTGCTGTAACGTGCTCGCTTCAAAAGCAGCCTTATCCCAAGCTGCGGCTATGGCATTCACGGGCAAGAGCATTAAACCAAACAGTGATTGCAGAAACGCACGACGTTGCATGGTTATCCTTTTGCCTCTTTCTCAATATTTTGTTGACGGCGCAGCTCTTTGAGCCTTGCTTCCACAATAGAGCGTTCATAAAAATTGCCATCTTTTGCTTTAGCGGCAAGCTCCATTTGCTCCACGGCGCGGTTCACATCATATTGACGATAATACGCCTCGGCTTGAGCCTGATGCTTTAACAGCACTTGGCCTTTCATGGTGTAGGCTTTGGCCAGCATATCGTAAAAATGCGCATCATTCGGAAATAAACGCAGCTTTTCGTTAATCAACTTTACTGCTTTATCGGGCTGCCTGCTCTCCAAATAGCTATCTGCATAACCATACACCAACGCACGATGCTGCGGATACTTAATGAGTGCTTGTGCATAAATAGCTTGTGCTTTTGCCAACTGCTTATTGTTTATCTCAATGGCTGCGGCTAAGGTTTCAAAATTGGGGTGCGCCGGCGCATTGGTTTTTAACCATTGCATTTCGCGCGCGCTGTTCACGCCATCGTTTTTGCGCAGATAGGCATAGGCTAAACCATAGTGCTCGGCTACCTCGCTATTAAAGCGCCGCTCACGAATATTCTCTTCAAACTCGTCAATCGCGGATTGGGGAAACCCCAAACCTGCACGAATTTTTGCACGCGCCAGATAAAAATCCAGACTATCTTTTGCTTGCTTGTAAGACAAGTTCTGTACACGATTCGAGACATCGGCAATACGTTCAGCGGTTAACGGGTGCGTACGTAAAAAGCTAGGCGCACTGCCCTCCACAAAGCGTGTACCACGTTGCATGGTGGTAAAAAAAGCAGGCATCGCACGCACATCAAACCCAGCGCCATCCAAAATGGCTAAGCCCACCCTATCAGCTTCACGCTCATGTTCGCGTGTATAGTCCAATTGACGTTGCATCGTAGACGCAGACGCAGTGACCATGGCACCTGTTGCCAATTGCGGATTTGATCTCGCTACCAGTAAAGCCAACGCAGTGGCTGCAATATTTTTAAAGGTATCGTACTTTTGCGAGGCCAGCATACGTGCCAGATGACGTTGTGTCACATGCCCAATCTCATGTCCCAGCACACTGGCCAGTTCAGATTCATTATTGGCAGCGATAAACAAACCAGTGTGCACACCAATCACACCGCCCGGCATCGCAAACGCATTAATGCTGTTGTCATTCACCACAAAAAAGTTAAATACTTGTCTTTTATCTGGGCTGGCTGCGGCCAGTTTATTGCCTAAGGCCTGCAAGTAGTCGGTGATTTCTGAATCTTGCAGCACCTCATCACTCACATACACCTCTCGCATGATTTGATCAGCAATCCGCTGCTCATCTTGCGGCGAAAGCACAGTTTGCGAAACATCACCCAAGTCTGGCAGGTCGCTAGTGTAATCACGTGGCAAGTTGGTATCCAGCGTACTAGGCGGCTGATAAGGCTTGCCTGTAAGTGTGGGTTGCTTGCTTTGCTCTGCCGTCTGTACTGCTGGGGCAGTCAACCCCGCCGCTAACATACATACCCAAGCCGTGTGGCGTAATCTTGTATTTGAAATATATCTACTCATTGTTATTATGATAATGACTTTAATCAGCAAGTTCACGCACATTTCATAATAGAAAGTAATCCATGAGCAAGTTAACGCACCTGAATGCACAGGGGCAAGCCCATATGGTAGATATTGGCGACAAAGCTTCTACCAAACGTATTGCGGTGGCGAGCGGAGACATCTCCATGCTACCGGCCACGCTACAACTCATTACCCAAGGCGATGCCAAAAAAGGCGATGTACTAGGCATTGCCCGCATTGCCGCGATTCAAGCCAGTAAAAAAACATCTGACTTAATTCCACTCTGCCACCCCATTGCCCTCACCAGCGTCAAAGTACATTTTGATGTATTCCAAGCCGAATCCAGCATCCGCTGCCAAGTGACCTGTGAAACGGTGGGGCCCACTGGCGTAGAAATGGAAGCACTGACTGCAGTACAAGTGGCGCTGCTAACGATTTACGATATGTGTAAAGCGGTGGATAGAGGCATGGTCATGCACCATATCAAATTGCTGGAAAAGCATGGCGGCAAGAGTGGGGACTGGGTTGCCAAGTAATCACATCCATGCCAAGATAACTCAACAAAACCTGCGCTATATACAAGGTGTGTTTGTGATTACAACAACCGATTATTAAGGTGTAATAAAAATGAATAGCGCATTGATTTAATGATAAATTTCTTACTTCACAACAGATTAGGCACCTGTCCAACTAAATTTTTAGGGACGGATTTGGTGTCTACTTTACGTTAGGCTATTCTTAAAACCTTCTCGTTTTTGCCAGCGTTGCTTTCGTTTAAATTGTCTGCTTTTGTTGTCTTGCTTGGCGCTTGGTTTAGTTAAGTTTGTGGCTTTTGTGGGTTTTGGTTTTGTTGGGCTAAGCACGTTAATTTCCGCTTAGTTTGTGCGCTTGCTATTGTTGGCAGTGCGGTGCTTTTCAGTTACTGTTTTGGTTATTCACGGTTTGGGGTCGCTTGCTATGTCACCATTTATTCAGCTTCACGCGGCACTGTTGTTTCACCAGCCTAACCCATCATTCAAGCGGGACGCGCTAAAGCGCGCCCCTTAATTCAAACGTTAGGTTTTTCAATGAATGTTAATTTGACAAATCATCTTTCATTATTTCTACCTTTGTTTTTCGGCTTATGGCTTTTGTTTAAACCAAATGGATTTCAGAATTTCCTAAATTTTCAGTTTGGACTTATGAAGAAATTTAAAATGGCCCCCAAAGATTTGAAGATTCATGTACAACCATACCTTATAAGAATTTTTGGCATTATTTGGGTCGCAATTGTCATTTGGGTAATCATTATGCTTGTTGCTAACACACTACCTGTACAACCAAATGCAACCTAACCCATCATTCAAGCGGGACTGGCTAAAGCCAGCCCCTTAATTCAAACGTTAGATAATTAATTATGAATGGAGTTATTTCGTGACAAAGCAATTATTTTTGGTTACGTTTTTATTTATTTCTCAGCAGTGTGTAGCTGACACTGATTTCAAAAAAGTACCGAGCATTCCAGCTGACGTTAAATCTGCCAAAGCTGTCGTTCCAATTTACAGTCAAAAATTAGCTTTTCGTTTACCAACTTCTTGGAAAAATGCATTCCAAGATCAAAAACCAAATATATTCATGATGGAATTTACCCCTCAAAATGAAAATATTGATTCTTGGAAAAATCTTTTAACAATTCAGGGATTTGAAAGTTTAGCCAACAGAGTAACACCTGAACGATTTTTAACTGACACCGCAAATCGTTTCAAGACAATTTGTGGGAAGGATCTTGTTTTCGATGACCTTGGAGCAACAACCGTTGATGGGTTTAAAGCACACCGTGCTATTCTGGGTTGCTCAAAAGTACCCAGCCAAAACTTTAGTGAGGTTGCTTACTGGCTGGTTATTCAGGGCTCTAAAGATATTTATGTAGTTCAGAAAGCCATTAGGTCTGAAGTGGGCAACACGCTCACAAGCGCAAACGTTGATAGCTTCTTTTCAGATTTTAGCCCAATAGAACTATGTAAGTCAGGTGGTGAAAAGTATGAATGTAGCAAATAATCTAACCCATCAATCAAGCGGGACGCGCTAAAGCGCGCCCCTTATGTCATACGTTAGGTAGCAAATGGCAAAAACTTATATTTTTTTGATTGCATTAAGTTTATTGTTAGCTAGTTGTTCCAGTTGTAGGCCTGTAACACATCTAAAGAAAACGCTAATAAATATTCCAAAAGATGTAAAAACTTACCAATCAGCAGTTCCTACTGCCAATCTAATCGAGCTTGAAAATGGTACTAGAGTTTCTTTTGATTGGAGAAATGGTAAGAAATACGGAAGTTATAACTTAAAGATAGTCGTCTGGGGAAATCCTAAAAAAATAAGTACAAACTTCGAAAATGACAACTTAATTGAGCTTGATGCAAACACACATGCACAAACAAACACTTTTCATATACCAAAGTTAGCGCCTATGCCAACTCAACCAAATGACGGTTATATTGCTACGATTGAAACAGAATATTATCTCGAAACAACCCCAAAAATTTTTCAAATACCTAAACTTATAATCAATGACCAACCATACATAATTCCTGACATTAAAATTATGAAAGCAAGTGAAGAGTTATGTTTTCGTCCTGGTATCTAATACCTAACCAATCATTCAAGCGGGACGCCTAACGGCGCCCCTTAATTCAAACGTTAGGCTTTAAATTACAAGAATTGGAAATTAATAAATGAAGAAAAACAATAAAAACTCACTGGCAGTCTTATTATTTGCAGTTGCAGCAATTTCATGTACCGCTCACTCTGAAAGCTTTCCATTTAATACCGAGCAACTTTCTGGAGATTGGGCAGAAAGTTACAACAATAAACCAGCATGTTCTTCAGATAATTTGCATTTCAAGATGGAAATAAAACCAATTGAGAAAAAACTCAACATACTTCTAGACCGAACGTGGAAACTGGATAATGGTGAAACTACTGACCATTATTCAGCAACAATTATTAGTGCAACTGACCGAACACTCGTAATTAGATACGACAATGAAACTAGGGCGCGAAAAGATGGGAGTTTAGTCGAGTGGGAGCTCTCTATGGTTGCTCCAGGCATTTATCGTTGGCGCGAAACAGGTTGGGGTGAGGAAGAGGTTAACACAGTAGTGGGTGTTAAATGTTCAAAATAAACAGCCTAACCCATCATTCAAGCGGGACTGGCTAAAGCCAGCCCCTTAATTCAAACGTTAGCCATATGAAGCTCACATTCATTGCAACACTCACAATTCTACTGCTCTCGTCTTGCCAAGAAGAAATGTCGCCACTTATTGCTGGTTCGGTGTCCTATAAAGCTAAAGACAAAACTTGGGTAAAAAAGCTATTAACCCAGCCACAATTACAGGCCCTCTCTGTATGGCTCAGCGGCAATAGCTCAGGCTGGGGGCATTGCTTCTACACACCACCACTTCGCACGCTCAGTATTACGCTGAAGCATGCTGATGGTAGTACCAGCTCATTGTCGCAATTAAATTCCACAAACACCCAAATCACTTTGATGGCAGATCATTTAAGCGGTAGTAATTTGAGTGATCAGCCATGTGCATTTCAGTCGTTCTCTCAAACAGACATTAATACGCTACGCTCACTACTTGAGGTTCCTCAGTGAATATGGCTAACCCATCATTCAAGCGGGACTGGCTAAAGCCAGCCCCTTAATTCAAACGTTAGGAGTTTATGAGCGTTCACGAAAAAAATACTATCGACAGATGCGGATTAACAAATGACGGTAAAGCTATGCTTATCATGTACTGTTCTGGCGAATTGGGAGCGGACTACACAATTGAAGACATAGCCGATAAAGCAGAAACATATTTAGAGTTTGTGTTGTCAGGCCAACTTTCAGAGCAAGTGCCAGAGTGTAAAGGCAAAGCAGTTATTTTCAGAGTTTCATGTGAATTCTGGCCTAAAAATGAATATAAACCACGTTTTGCTAAAATGGCTAAACAACTCAGTGAATATGAAGTTGAATTATCTGTAGAGGTTTCCAGCCTTAGAATAAGTGGGGGTACATATGATTTTACAAACATCTCCTAACCCATCATTCAAGCGGGACTGGCTAAAGCCAGCCCCTTAATTCAAACGTTGGACGCATCAAACATGAGCCAGAAATACTTTTACTGCTACTCACTGCCACTAGAGGTTGGTAGCATTATCCGCCCAGGAAACTGGGGGCGCATTCTGCGCACCTATACACCTCAATCATCTCCAAACCATTGGTTACTTACGCGTGAATTGGCATATGAATTAGTCAGAGTTCAGAATTTTCCAAATAAACCCAGTCGTTTTGAGTGCATTTACGTCTGCCTTAATGAGGCTGATCTCAACGAATTTCGCAACTCAACAAACCGCCATCTTGACCTTGGGTATGAGGTCGAACTTGTTGATTCAGAGGCTCCAAGTCACATCGGAGATTGGACACTTGCCAACATGCAAAATACAGACAACCTCCCTATTTTTGAGAATCGCGCCAATCTTTACTGGCAAGGAGAAAATGTTGAGAAACAGGAATTAATAACGCTTAGCCCAATACGGATAACTCGTGTTCTTAAGTAGTGCGTCCAACCCATCATTCAAGCGGGACTGGCTAAAGCCAGCCCCTTAATTAAAACGTTAGACAGAAAAGCCAGTATGAGTATTGATGGAAAACAATCTAAACAAGTATTGCTTAAAGAATACGAAAGACTATTCGAGGTTTTAAAGTATTCAATGCATGAGCTACCCGCAGGAGTTATATGGAATCCAAACGCAGCAACTACAAAACAATGCGCTGAGCTACTGAATGACCTTTATCAATTTGAGGCTCTTTCCAATGAGCTGGGTATCGAACATGATAAATTCATTCAAGGTTGTTCTTGGCATCTTGAGCATTACCCACACTACTTGTCCCGGCAAAAGCATTTCAGTGGTTATGCGCAATATATCCAAGAAAGAAACGGACCCTTACGTGTATCAGCCTAACCCATCATTCAAGCGGGACGCCTAACGGCGCCCCTTAATTCAAACGTTATGCTGCTTGAAGCCAATCTTAGATTTTGGAGATGAACATGCTACGAAATGCGAACAGCAAATCCAATGACGTCCTACCCGGTGGTGTTGACGAATACATAGAAAAATGCCCGAAGGACGTACAGGTCCGATTGACGGACATTCGGATTGCGATACAGGCGGCGGCTCCTGGTTCCACTGAAACAGTCAGCTATTTTCAGATGCCTGGATATTTCTATGAAGGATACGATTACAACGGAATGTTCGCGTGGTTTAGTTTTAAGAAACCCCATGTGCGCTTGCATGTTCGACCTCCAGTGCTGGAAGACAATAAGGAAGACCTTGGAGGCTACGCTTCTACAAAAGCCATTGTCAGCTTTCCAGTGGACAGGGCGATACCAAAGATATTAGTTAAGAAGCTGGTGAAAGCAAGCATTAAGGCAATGAAACAGAAAAATGAATCCGCATAATTCAGGCGTTGGGCCTTACGCTAAGGAGTATCAATGGCAGAGCTATCGGACGGAACCCATGAGGATATTCAACGCCTTTGCGCTACAGGCGACAAATCTGCTAAAGCAAAGCAGTACCCTGATGCTTTGCAGTCATATTGGGCAGCATGGGATTTGTTGCCTGAACCCAAAACCGAATGGGAAGCCGCTACATGGATACTTGCCGCAGTTGGAGATGCAAATTTTCTAAGCGGTGATTATGTCGCAGGCCGTGACAATCTTTCACAAGCCATGCACTGTCCTAACGCAATCGGAAATCCATTCCTTCACCTACGTCTTGGCCAATGCCAATTTGAATTACAAGTCATTGATCGCGCAGCCGACGAGTTAATGCGTGCGTATATGGGTGCCGGGACAGAGATTTTTGAAGACCAAGACCCAAAATATCTACTATTTCTGCAAAGTAAGGCCAAGGCTATTAAGCCTCCAAATAAGTCGTGGCAGTTTTGGAAATAACGCCCAACCCATCATTCAAGCAGGACGCCTAACGGCGCCCCTTATGTCAAACGTTGGAAGATCTATTGAGCGAACTAAGAAACTAACGCTACCAGCCTTTTCGCACTTGCCGGTGCCATGGTGACGCCATAACGAAAATGGCCAGTATTCAGATATAAATTACTGATATGCGGGTGTTGTCCAATTGTAGGAATATTGTGCGGTGTACCCGGCCGCAAGCCGCTCCAGTGTTTAACCATTGGCGCATCTTTGAGTTGCGGCAATATCGCTTCTGCTTTGGCCTGCATTTCCACACGCATGGCTTCAGTCACGCCCGTATCAAACCCCACATCTTCCAGCGTACTGCCCGCCAGCAGGTAGCCATCTTTGCGTGGCACCATATAAAAACCATCCCGGTAAATAATATGATCTAAAACAGGCTGGCTAAGTTGATAGAGCAGCATTTGTCCGCGCATGGGTTTGATTTCTAGGCTCAGCGCAGTCTGTTTGAGTAAATCGAAACTCCACGCGCCAGAGGTGACAATAAAAATATCGGCTTCTAGCGTTTCCCCGCTTGTGGTTTGCCAACGTTTAAGCACGCCCTGCTCGCCAAATTCTGGCTCTGGCAACGGCATTAGTTGCGTTTGTTCTTTAAGCTCAACTTGATGCTGTATTAGCCATGCTTTGAGTGCTTGCAGCAATCTAGGGTTGCGCACTTGCAGCACCTCTGGCAACCATAGATTTTCGCCATTGAGATCAGCTTGCACGTGATTGGCACTACACCATGCCAGTGCGGCCTCTAAATCAAACGGCGGTTGAATCATCATGCCACTACGTATACATTCTGGGTCTATGCCGGTTTCACGGTGCAACTGATCGGCCAATGCTGGATACAGGCTGGCGCCTTCCATAGCAAGTGCGTTAACAGCATCTTGATAAAACCAAGGCAATAACGGAAAGATAATACCGGCACCGGCCCAAGAAGCCTCACCGGAGGTTTGGGCGGCAATGACGTTACGCTCCACCACTGTGACTTGCCACCCCTGTTGCCTAAGCAGCATGGCAGTGGTGCAGCCTACAATGCCACCGCCTACAACAACGACATGATTGCCAGACAAATGCGCGCCCTTCTACTTGCCAGAAACCAAAAATACTTCGGTTGCTACTAGGCTCTCGTTATTGCCTAACAACACCAGTACATCCCCTTCGCCAATCACAATATCCGGCCTTGGTGTAATGGCTTCCAACATATTCGGGCGACGTATTTTTTTCAGTTCTACCTTCAGTTTTTCAAATGGAATCGTATCCAAGCGCATGCCATGCGCAAACGAATTAGAGCTGATTTCAATCGAATGTAAGCGTTGCTGACGAGATACCGTGGTTTCAGCGTCCGAGTCGGAGATACCACGGAAAAAACCTTTAAACATTTTATAGCGCTCTTCGCGGAACAAACGAATCCGTTTAACTACCCGATTCAACGGCACGCCCAACAACACCAACGCATGTGAGGCCAGCATTAAACTGCCTTCCAGCACTTCCGGCACCACTTCGGTCGCGCCGGCTTCTCTAAACGCATCCATATCGATATCGTCATAGGTGCGCACAATCACCGGCAAATTAGGGTAGCGCTCATGCACAATATGTAGCACTTTCATTGATGCACGCGTATCGGAATAACTGACAATCAGCGCTTTTGCGCGCGCTGCGCCAGCGGCTTCCAGCACCACGCTACGACCAGCATCGCCATACATCACATGCTCACCCGCCACTGCGGCCTCATTGACACGGGCGGAGTCATTATCTAGCGCAATGAATGGGATACTTTCTTCTTTTAAAAAGCGGCCTAAATATTGGCCACTACGTCCGTAACCACAAATGATCACATGCTCTGAAAGCTCTTTACCTACATTGCCAATAGATTCCACCACTTGACTACTATTGCGGGTATAACTTTTGACCAAGCCACGTGCAATTTTGCCGTTATATTGAATGATGAACGGTGCCACAATCATGGAGAGCAATGACACCCCAAGCACTAATTGCAAGTCGGCATCGTTAATCAGGCCGTTTTGTAAGCCCAAAGCCAGAATCACAAAGCTGAACTCGCCCGCTTGCGCCAGAATCACACCGGTACGAATGCCCACGCCGGTCTCAAAGCCAAAATAGCGAGTTAACACTGCAATCACCAGCGCTTTAAATAAAACAAAGCCTGTCAGCAACACCAGTACTAGCCCAATATGATCGAACAGTTGTGCGATATTGAGCAACATGCCCACACTAATAAAGAACAAGCCCAACAAAATGTCACGGAAAGGGGCAATGTCTGATTCCACCTGATAACGGTAGCGTGTTTCAGAAATCAGCATGCCTGCAATAAACGCGCCCAATGCGTAAGATAACCCGGCGGTATTGGTGGCATAGGCCAACAACAATGTCACCATCAACACATTCATTACAAACAACTCGCGTGAGCGTTGTTTGGCGACTAAATCAAACCAATGGTTAAGCAAATTTTTGCCGAACTTAAATAGTATAAATAGCAGCACTGCCGACTTGATTAACGACAAGCCAAGTACGGTTTGCCAGTTTTCGGTATGTGAGCCCAACGTAGGAATCAACACCAAAATAGGGATGACCGCCAAATCTTGAAATAGCAAAATCCCGATACTCAACCGACCATGTCTGGAATTTAAATCCACCCGCTCCATCAGTATTTTGGACACAATCGCTGTAGAAGACATGGTCAGTGCGCCACCAATCACAAATGCGCTGGCGGGCGATAGACCAAATAGCCACCCAATCAACATTGCAGCGGCCATGCTAATGGCTACTTGTGAACCGCCCAAGCCAAACAAGGTTTTACGCATGCCGTATAACTTGGGCAAGCTAAATTCCAGGCCGATACTAAACATTAAAAACACAATACCAAACTCGGCAAAGTGACGGCTAGACTCCGTATTCTGAATCAAACCAAAGGCAGATGGCCCCAGCAAGACGCCTACCAAAAAATAGGCCAGCATCGCAGGCAATCGCAACGCACGAAAGATACCAACGGCAAACACAGAGCCGATGAGTAATAGCAAGACGGTGGTAAGTGAGTTAAACATTGGCCTCTCTACATTCAATATGGTGTACTAGCAAATTTTGCTGGTACAACGCTTTCTTTTTATTTTTAGAAATTGCCTTGATTAAAACGCAAGCAAGGCAAAAAATGTGCCTACTTTTAAAATTTTACCCTGAATCTACGTTTTTTACTTTATTCAGAGCAGACTACCTTGTTATACTAACTTCTATGTCAACACCCAACCTACACATTCAGCCAGCCATCAGCGAGAAGTTACCTTCTTTAGCCTTGGCTAAAAAAGTGCTGCTGCTCGAGGCGAATGAAATTGAAATGATTGCAGGGCGCCTAGATGCAGAGTTTGAGCGCGCTGTTAGCCTCATTCTACAATGCCATGGTCGTGTTGTGGTGAGCGGCATGGGAAAATCCGGGCACATCGGCCGAAAAATTGCGGCAACACTTGCCAGCACCGGCACACCCGCTTTTTTTATGCATCCGGCCGAGGCTAGCCATGGCGATTTAGGCATGATTACCGGTGAAGATGTGGTGATTACGCTCTCCAACTCTGGCGAAAGTGAAGAAATCCTCACCATTTTGCCCACCATCAAACGCTTAGGTGCCAAAATCATCAGCATTACCGGCACCGATACGTCTACGCTAGCCAAAGAATCTCATGTGCATTTAAGCGCAAAAGTATCTCAAGAGGCTTGCCCATTGGGCTTATCGCCTACGGCCAGCACCACAGCGGCATTGGCTTTGGGTGACGCCCTTGCGCTATGCGTATTAGATTTGCGTGAATTTACCGCAGAAGATTTTGCCCGCTCCCACCCTGGCGGTAATTTGGGTAGAAAACTACTCACCCGTGTAAAAGACGTGATGCGTACGGGCGATGCTATCCCCAGTGTAAAAGACAACGCCATGTTGACCGATGCGCTATTGGAAATCACCAAAAAAGGCCTAGGGTTTACTGCAATTACCAATGCGCAGCAACACCCTGTTGGCATATTTACCGATGGGGATTTGCGCCGTGCCTTCTGCAATAACGTGTCACCTAGCGATACCACCATCGCACAAGTCATGCACACGCCACCCAAAACCATCTACTTGGATCAGATGGCGGTTGAAGCAGTCGAGCTGATGGAAAATTTTAAAATCAATGCACTGATGGTCATAAATCGTCAGGGCGAACTAGTCGGCGCATTTAATATGCACGATTTACTCAAAGCGAAAGTTGTTTAATGAATCAAGACGTACTCCAACGTGCCAAGCAAATTAAATTGGTGATTTTTGATGTAGATGGCGTCATGACGGATGGCGGCCTGACCATTGGTGACGATGGCCTAGAATACAAAACATTCAACTCCCAAGATGGCTTGGGCATGAAACTACTCAAAAACAGCGGCGTGCAAATGGCCATCATTACCGGGCGCACTTCTAAAGTGGTGACACAGCGCGCAGAAAGCACGGGCGTTGCACATTTCTACCAAGGGGTAGAAGACAAATTAGTGGCATTTAACGAGCTGATTGCCAAACTTAACTTACGCCCAGAGGAAACTGCTTTTATGGGTGATGACGTTGTAGACATGCCACCTATGTTGCGTTGTGGCCTCAGCATTACCGTCCCCGCCGCACCAAAATCAGTACAGGCACGCGCGCACTATGTCACCACAAAAGAAGGTGGTCGCGGCGCAGTGCGCGAAGTGTGTGAGTTGATTATGCAGGCCCAAAATACATTAGAGGCACAAATGGCGCCTTTTTTTCAATGCTAAAGCCACGGATTCATGTACAACCGCCATGCTATTTTGTTCCCTCTCACGCTTGCATTCATGCTAGCGGTGATTACGTTTTGGATTAACCAGACCGTGCAAGAACAAGGCCCGAGCATTGATGGCAGCAATCGACATGATCCTGACTATAAACTACATAACTTTGTTACAACGCAAACCGACGTTGGCGGTAAATTACGCTATGTATTGGCGGCGGCAGAGATGTCCCACTTTCCGGATGACGACACCACCGTGTTACAGCGCCCACGCTTTACACAATTTGCCGTGAACAAGCCTTACACGCAAATTCAGGGCTTGCGCGGGTATGTCTCTAGCAACGGTGAAACTGTAGAGTTTGTAGACAATGTAAAAGTAGTGCGCCAAGCCACAGCAGACAAAGGCGAAATGCAACTCACCACAGAAAAATTAACCATAGAACCGGACAAAGATTTAGCTACTACACAAAGTCCGGTCGTGATTACGCAGGCGCCTAAAACCAAAGTCACTGCAGTAGGCATGGTGTTTGATAAAAAAAACCAAACCATGACTTTACTGAATAAAGTACGCGTGCACTATGAACGGCCTGTGCCAAAAAACAACCCCTTGGTAAAGTCAAACCAAGCAGTTAAGCCAAACCAAGCAGTTAAGCCGAATATCGACAAACGTATTAACAGCAAAACGAATAGTAAAACCAGCACCGCACGTACCAAACCAGCGGGTGTGAATAAGAAACCGTAGGGAGATTCAATGTTGAAACGCATTTACACCAGCGCATATTTACTTGGCTTACTGTGCCTGCCTTTACAGGCTTGGTCAGAGGCGGCAGACCGCGATAAGCCCATTGAGTTGGAAGCGGACACGGTCACTGTGAATGATGCAAAAAAAACCAGCACCTATACCGGCAACGTGATTTTGACCCAAGGCACATTGATCATCCATGCCGATAAACTAGTGGTACGCGAAGACAAAGAGGGCTTTCAGCACAGCACATCCACCGGCAACCCCACCACGTTTAAACAAAAACGTGAGGGCAAAGATGAATACATGGAAGGTAGCGCGCAGCGCATTGAGTACGATGGCCGTATGGACAAAGTACAGCTTTATACCAAAGCCTGGGTCAAGCGTGGCGAAGACATTGTGCATGGTGATTTTATTAGTTACGACGCCAATGCCGAATATGCAGAAGTGATTGGCGGGGTAAAATCCAACACCGAAGGCGGCAATACTGGGCGTGTTAAAGCCATTATTCAACCCAAAAACAAACAACCTGCGGCCACGGCCCCTGCAAAAAATAGCACGAACACAGTACCGGTGAATAACTTAAGACTCAACAAGACACTTCAGCTTGGGTTGCAACCTAAAGAAGAGAATCAATAGTATTGAGTATTTATGAGTGAATTAATCGTCGAAAATTTAAGAAAATCGTATAGCACGCGTACCGTAGTGCAAGATATTTCGTTAAACATCCAAAGCGGTGAAATCATCGGCTTACTTGGCCCCAATGGCGCCGGCAAAACCACCAGCTTTTATATGATGGTAGGATTAGTACCATTAGATGCTGGCCGCATTTTGCTGAACAACAAAGATTTAAGCCGCCTGCCTATCCATAGCCGTGCGCGTATGGGGCTGTCTTATTTGCCGCAAGAACCTTCTATTTTCAGAAAAATGACCGTCACTGAGAACATCATGGCGGTGCTAGAGCTACAAGACCTGACCGAAGAAGAGCGCGAGGCACAATTAGAATCTCTATTGCAAGAACTGCACATTGTGCATATTCGCAACAGCATGGCCGTCAGCTTGTCTGGCGGTGAACGCAGACGTGTAGAAATTGCACGTTGCCTAGCCACCAACCCAAGCTTTATTTTGTTAGATGAACCATTTGCTGGGATTGACCCGATTGCGGTACTGGATATTCAGAAAATTATCCGCTTTTTAAGCAGTAAAAATATTGGCATTCTCATTACAGACCACAATGTGCGTGAGACTTTAGGCATTTGTGATCGTGCCTATATTGTGAACGATGGGACTGTATTTGCCTCAGGTAGCCCAGATGAAATTGTAAAAGATGAAGCCGTACGCGAAGTGTATTTAGGCCGGGACTTTAGACTTTAACCACTTTGAATGCTATGAAACAAAACTTACAACTCCGCATCTCTCAAAACCTAGCGCTCACCCCGCAGCTGCAACAATCCATCCGGTTATTGCAGCTGTCTACACTGGAGCTCAACCAAGAGCTAGAAACCATCTTACAAGACAACCCATTGTTGGAGTTAGTCGATGGTGATGACGATGGTGGCGGCAGTGCAGAAGCCCCCAGCGCTGATAACAGCCAGGCCTCTAGCGAAGCTTCTGAGCAAGAGCAAGATGCCAATGTATTTGATAACGCCACCACCTCTGAAATTAGCGCACCTGCTGAGAGCACGGCTGAACGTGATGATGAGTTAGCGCCCACTTCAGAAGAGTTCTCAGCACCAGAATTTGAAGATGAGTTTGATGAGTACGGCAGCACCAGCAACTGGGATGAAGGTGGACGCCAAAACAATTCGGACGATGATGACGGCGACTTTACCAGACAAGACACCGTTAGCATCAGCCTGCGCGATCACCTTGTGGGTCAACTGAAATTAGTACCGCTGTCTGAACGTGACCAAACGCTGGTCTCTATTATGATTGATTGTATCAATGATGATGGTTACTTTGAGCAGTCGTTAGATGAGCTGGCAGATAGCCTGCCGCTCGAGCTTGAAATTGATATGCTTGAGCTTGAAACGGTGCTCAAGCTGATTCAAAACTTGGATCCAATTGGCGTAGGCGCACGTAACTTGCAAGAGTGCCTGTATTTGCAACTCAATGCACTAGATACAGACACGCCCTACCTGAAACAAGCCATCGCCATTATTCAAGACCATTTACCGGTATTGGCTAACAAAGATTTTGGCAAGCTGCGCAAACTACTGAGTTGCGATGAAGCTACCTTAAAAGGCGCGCAGACGCTTATCAAACAACAAAACCCAAAACCGGGTAGCCAATTTGTGACTTTGTCGCACGATCATTACATTCAACATGATGTGATTGTGAAGAAGATCAAAGGCATTTGGGTCGCCACACTGAATGATGGCGTTATTCCAAAATTACGTATTAACCAACTATATGCGGATATTTTAAAACGCAACCGCGAAAATTCCGGGCAATATTTACAGAGCCAAATGCAAGAAGCCAAATGGATGATTAAAAACATTCAGCAGCGCTTCTCTACTATTTTGCGCGTCTCGCAAGCTATTGTAGATAGACAACGCAACTTTTTTGAGCATGGTGATATTGCCATGCGCCCATTGGTGCTGCGCGAGATTGCTGAAGAGTTAGAATTGCATGAATCCACCATTTCACGCGTGACTACGCATAAGTATATGCTCACTCCACGTGGTGTATATGAGCTTAAATATTTCTTTGGTAGCTCGGTAGCTACTGATGTGGGCGGCACGTGTTCTGCCACTGCGATTCGTGCGTTGATTAAACAAATGGTGGCCGAAGAAAACCCCAGAAAACCGCTTTCCGACAATCAAATTACGGATACGCTGGCCAACCAAGGCATTGTGGTGGCACGCCGTACCATTGCCAAATATCGTGAATCGCTCAATATCCCGCCTGCAAATTTGAGGAAATCACTGTAGGGTCACGCTAACGATTTGATTTAGCGCAAGATTTCCTCAACTAAATTCCCATACAGGAAATTTTCTTACCGAATAGTGCAATTGGATAGTTGCAAGCCAACGCCAAAGTAGTAAACTGAAATTGTTCCGAGATGCTTTTTCTTCTTGGAGCAATTTCAAAAAGGAGCAAGTCATGAATTTACAATTAACTGGGCATCACTTAGAAATTACACCTGCGTTACGTGAGTACGTGCAAAGTAAACTCACGCGAATCAGCA